>OAUF01000107.1_pt1 | contig 89565 bp, 71 predicted proteins | sample 1495111 | NCBI WGS metagenome assembly OAUF01 (sample SAMEA2580002, study PRJEB22360) | human gut metagenome | reverse complement strand
CCACCAGCAATAACAACTGAATATTTCTTTTCCATTTTCTTTTTCTCCTCTGTTTTACATTAATCTAAGCGTCGCAAATAAACAAACGGTTGAAAAGGCTACTACAATGAAGCTTCCTCCACCATACTGGAAAGTGTACTTCATTGTAAATTCCTTAAGGGTCTTGAATACTTTAATATCATATGTTTTAACTGTTACATAGAACAAGTAAGCAATAATCATAAAATATAAACTATTTAATGTTAAGGCCTGAGCTAAAAGCAATAATACGAAGTTAATACAAGCAAATTTAATGTCACCTTCTTTTAATTTTCTTTGTGCAATATTTAGTAAATAAGCAATATATGGATTAATCATTGCAATCAAGAAAATTACTGCTACACTTGGCTCACTGCTCAGCACTTCTGGCAAAGTAATTGAACGCATCATCGCTAACAACGATAAATATAGATAAGCAATAAACGGTGTAACCATTAAGAACACTTTAGCGATCATATAATATCGATCTAATCTTTTTAACTTCTTTTCATTAATTCTTTTTGCCATCTTCAAGACCATCCTTTTCATTTATTTATAGTAATGCTTCAAAATCTTCTCTTACACTTGGTACTTTTAATCCAACAATTACTTGAATATTTGTCTTAGTAGCTTTTAAACCATGAGTACCAATTGATTTAAAATAGCTATCAGATTGAACTAATTTTTCATCTTTTACATTAACTCTTAAACGAGTTGCACAGTTAGTAACATCAACAATGTTATCTTTACCACCTAATCCTTCAAGGATAGCAGCAGCTAAACTTTGTTTTTCTACCTTTCCACCAGCTTGTTTTTCTTTAAAATCAGCTTTAGTGTGGAATTTAATTTCTTCTTCATCATCTTCACGACCAGGTGTCTTGAAATCAAATTTTAAAATCAAGAATCTAAATACAATGAAATAAATACCTGTAAAGACTAAACCTACTACCAATAATGTTAAATATGTTTGCCAGTGTGAAGCCATTAATGGTATAAAGTTAAGGGCTGACATTTCGATCAAACCACCTGATAATACCCCAACAACACCTAGCGCATTTGCTACTGTAGCTAAAGTAGCAGCTAATACTGCATGTACTACAAACAATACTGGTGCAATAAATAAGAATGTAAATTCAATTGGTTCTGTAATTCCACAAACAATAGCTGTTAATGTGATTGGAATTAATAGACCAGCAATTTGTTTTTTCTTCTTATCTTTCGCTGTCGCATAAAATGCTAGTGCGATACCTGGACATCCAAATACTTTAGATAAACCTGTAAGTGTTGGCCATGCCCAAGGTGCTAATGATTTTAAAGAATCACTTGAAGCCGCTAAATCTGGTAAAGCTGTTGCCCAAGCTGAATAAACTCCACCGTTGATAATTACTGAATCGTAGAAGAATGGGAAATACATTAAATGATGTAATCCAAATGGAATTAAGATACGTTCCATGAAGATAAAGATCCATACCCCGATTGATCCAGCACCAGCAACAAATCCTTGGAATGCACGCATACCATCTTGAACGATTGGCCATAACCATGCAGATAAAAATGCAACTGGTAATAAAGCAAAGAAACCAACAATTACTACGAATGATGAACCACTGAATGTTCCTAACCATTCAGGTAATTCAGTATCAAAGAATTTATTGTGTAAATATACAACGATACATGAAATCATTAACGCTCCGATCATCCCCATATCTAGAGTTTTAATACTAGCAATCATCGTAAGACCACTTGTACCTCCAGTTTCTGCTGCGAAGTCAACTCCGAAAGTTCCTCCCCATTGGCTTAAGATCGTACTTAAGAAATATTGAAATGTTAGATAAAGTACTAACGCTTCCATACAACATCTTGCTTGTTGTTTTTTCGCAAGACCGATTGGTAATCCAACCACGAAGATTAATGGTAACTGATTGAATACTGTCCATCCCCCTTGAAGAATGACATTCCATACTTGATACCACAATCCATTAGGGTCAGCTAGACCACCCATAATTGCTTCAGTTGTAAACAATGTTCCAATCCCGATAGTTGTTCCTGCAAAAGCAAATAACAGTACCGGCGTGAACATTGCCCCACCAAAACGTTGAATTTTTTGCAACATATTTTGTCCTCCCTTTTCTCTTGACACATACATCGTATCAATTTGAAAGCCGTTACACAATACTTTGACCAAAGTTAGAGACAAGGTGATATTTTCTATTACTTATCACATTCACCGTGATTTTTCACGCTAGTGCAAAACCCTTGATATACCTAATTTTTCGCATTTTTATGGAGAATCAAAAAAAGAAAACACGGTTAAAATTATCTTTTGACATAATAAAAAGTATCATTCATATAATGATACGGGGTGATTAATTTGTGTGGATTTTTATGTATGTATGACTATATGAACGATTTAACTAATCAAGTTCAAAACTTTAATAAGATGCTTACATTATTAAAATATCGTGGACCTGATGATTTTAATATCGCCAGTAGTGAACATGTTTTATTAGGCCATTGTCGGTTATCAATTATTGACTTAAATGGCGGTAAACAACCATTTAAATATACTTATAATGATATTGAGTATACGATTGTATATAATGGTGAGATTTACAATATGAATACGATCAAAGAGCAATTAATTGATGAAGGGTACCATTTTACTAGTCAAAGTGATACCGAGGTAGTTGTTGCTAGTTTTATTGCTTACGGTCCACGTTGTCTTAATTTATTTGATGGAATTTTCTCTTTTGTAATTTCATATCAAAATAAACTTTTTGTGGCTCGTGATCAACTTGGTGTCAAACCGCTTTATTATTATCAAAAAGATGATTTATTTATTTTTAGTAGTGAAATAAAATGTATTTTAATGTATTTAGGGCGTTGTGTCGTTGATGAAACAGGACTTAAAGAATTATTAGGACTAGGGCCAAGTGTTTCGCCTGGTAAAACTATTTATAAAGATATCTATAGTCTTCGACCAGCACATTATATGAATGTCTTTAACGGTTACAAAGAAATCAATCGTTATTGGGCACTTGAGCGACGTAATCATAATCGGAGTTACGAAGAAACAGTTCATGATATCCGCTGTCTCGTAAATCATAGTATTCGCCAACAGTTGTTGAGCGATGTCCCTGTATCATGCATGCTATCTGGCGGCCTTGATTCTTCGATCATCACTGGTGTTACTAGCCAATATATTTCCAAATTATCAACTTATAGTGTCGACTATCAAGATCAAGATAAATACTTCCAGCCTTATGAGTATCAAACAACACGTGACGACCACTATATCGATGAAGTAAAAACACTGTATAACACCAAACATAAAACAGTAACTTTATCCCAAAAACAATTAGTGATGTCGTTAAAAGAATCATTGATTGCGCGTGATGCTCCTGGGATGGCAGATATTGATTCAAGTTTCTTATTATTTTCAAAAGAAATTTCTCATAATCATAAAGTTGTACTTTCCGGAGAATGTGCGGATGAAATTTTTGGTGGCTACCCATGGTTTTATCGAAAAGAACTTTACAGTATTGACGGCTTTCCATGGATGCGTGATTTAGATAAACGAATGGAACTATTCTCTGATGAAATTCAAGCACTGAATATCAAAAACTATGTCATGGATAAGTATCATCAAACATTAAACGAAATTGATTATCATGATCATACTTATGAAGATGCTAATAAACGTAAAATGATCTATTTAAATATGGAATGGTTTATGCAGACTTTATTGACTCGTTCTGATAGTCAAACGATGCGTAGTTCTATTGAATTACGAGTTCCTTTCGCTAATAAAGATATTGTTTCATATTTATATAATGTGCCATGGGAATATATGTATCACAATGATATTGAAAAAGGTCTATTACGAGATGCTTTTAAAGATTTTCTACCAAGTGATATCTATAATCGAAAAAAGAATCCTTATCCTAAAACCCATTCACCATTATATCGTGATTTAATCGTAGAATTGTTAAAAGAATCATTAAATGATGAAAATAATCTACTTCTACGTTTATTTAACCGTGATAAATTAATTGATTTAATTAATAGTGGCGGAGAATCCTTTAAATATCCATGGTTTGGTCAACTGATGACTGGTCCTCAATTATTAGCATATTTCTATCAGATTTATCTCTGGGGTCGGATTTATCATGTTGAAATAGAACTAGAATAATCTTACGATTATTTTAGTTCTATATTTATATATTCATCTTTTAAAGATATCTCCCGAACATACTCATTATCAATAATAATACTTTCATCATTGATTGTTAAATATGGCAAATCCTTGACCGTTTCCTTTAAAACTTTATTTAAATCTAAATTAATAAATCCATATTTAATAACTCCGTTTATATCAATAATAATCTTATCTTCGACTCTTACCCGAGCTATTGCTCTCAGCTTTGTTTCTATATTATAATAATTTAAATTTGCACTTAGATGTAAATAGTCGTCGATCTTAATATTTAAGTCATAAAGGCTAATATCTTTATAATCAAAAAATTTTGGATATAAATATTTACATAATTTTTCTAATTCATTCTGATTTATTAACATTTAACCACCTATTTTATTTTATGTGTAAATTATAAAAAGGTGCAAAAAAAGGACATATAGTCCTTAATTATTATGGTGAATCACTTTTAACACTTCTTTTAAAGCATGAACTTCAATTTGACCTGGAGCAGAGCTATTGTTATCTTTTCCAAATGTGATCGCTGAGCCAAATTGTTCACCTAAAATTCTTGTTGCAATTCCTTTGCTTGACATAGACATTGTAACAAGTGGTTTATCATATAACTCATTAGCTTTTAGTGTTGTTTCTAATAACAATAAAACATCACGATAGTCTTCTGGCATCACTGCAATCTTAATTATATCAGCTTCTAAAGAATCCATTTGTTTTATCTTTCCTAACATTGTATCAATACTAGGAGTACGAGTAAAATCATGACTAGACATAATGATTTTTTTATCATTTTGATGAATTAAATTACTTAAATTAATAACGGTATTAGTTCCACTAGATAATTCAACATCATAAATATCAAATGCTCCACTTTCAAGAGCAATTGAATATAATTGCATGTATTCATCATTACTTAATTTACCATTTCCTCCTTCAGGAACACTTCGGTAAGTTAAAATAATTCCTTGTTTAATTGCCATTGAAGCAATTGCTTTAAATAATTCGGTTAATTTTTGATGATCTAACAGTTCATTGAAATAATCAATTCTAAGTTCAATCAAATCTATATCTAATGACTGTAATCTAATCAAGTCTGTTATGATATCTTGATGATTGTTGCTAACAACTGGTACACATATCTTTGGCATACCCTCACCAATTACAATATTTTTAACTTTACAAACACCCATAAATCATCCTCCTAAAAACCATATTCATTTTAACATCAATATGTTTCTTTTAATAAGAATACTGAATGAACATTCCCCAATATTCACCTTTTATACTATAACACTATTGATGATAATATGATACTTTTTTAGGGTAAAAAAACAAATTATTTTATGCTAAGAAAGTATGATAGCGCTCCAATTAAGTTTGCTTCATTATAAAATTTACATGTCGTTACATTTGGTTTAAGCAGCTGATTAGTCTCGTTAGCAATTATTTCAACCGCCTCTTTAATCAGCTTGATCAATAGAGGTTGTTTAGAAATTCCTCCACCAATACAGATTACTCCTGGATCATAACTATACTGAAGGTTATACAACTGTATTGCAATATCCAGACAAAAATTTTTCAGTACCTCCAGAACAACTTCATCCGCATTGTTAGCCAATTCAAAAACACGTCTTCCATCAATTGACGTGACTGCTAAAGCTTCCGCTGCCCGCTTACATAAAGCTGTTGTAGAAGCAATGTCCGACCAGGTCAATACTTGATTAGTCTCTTTATCATAATCAACGATCAGGGTACTTATTTCACCAGCAAATAAATGTGCACCATGATGAATTTGTTTATTTTTTATAATCGCTCCACCAATTCCAGTTCCTAAAACTACAATTATTGCATCATCATAAGCTTGTGCACTCCCAATCCAGGCTTCAGCCAATCCAGCGCACTTAGCATCATTTTCCAAAGAAACCTTTATATTATCACAAGCTTTAGAAATTAGCTCAGTTAAACAGATTCCCTGTAAATATGGATACGCAACAACGACTTTGATCGTTCCATTAGCTGCATCAATAACACCGGGACATGATAAAGCAATTCCTTCAACTTTCCTATTACTTTCGTGGTATATTTTAGCAACTGTTTCTATAAATTTATCTAAGCTGTCTACTGCTGTTGATGAAATTTCTTGTTTATTAAAAATTTCTCCCGCTTCGTTCATCCAGCAATATTTTATTGCTGTTCCACCAATATCAAATACTAGATACATCGCTCAATCCTCCTACTAATTAATAATATCATAGATTTTAATCGGAGTGTTTATTAATCTTATTTTGAAAAAAGTTCTCATAAAAAAACTAGAAAATTATTATGTAAATAACTTCTAGTTTTATAATCCGTAAAGGAACCTCTATTGTTCAAAGGGATATACAGCTTTGCTACTAAAAAAGCGGTAGTCAAAAACATTACTCAAATAATAAGATTCATTGTATTATTATATAGTACTAAATTAAATGTCTTTTTTATCCATCCGGCGATAAGATAAAACATACAGTCCACTAGCTAAGGCTAGATAAACTGCTGTAATCAAACCACTATTTAGTGACTGATTCAATGTATAAACAGCATGATTTCCTAAATCAAAATCAGTTACACCATATGAGTAAAGATTTGTGAACATTCCAAACATGCTTAGATCACCTAACATTGTATTAAAATCTCCAACCAGCATTAAAAATTGATTAAAGATCAATGAAAGATGATAATTAATATCAAATAAATATAAATGATAGGTATCATATTTTCCAGTATTCGTAAGGAAAATTCGGGCAAAAGGGATAATTCCAAAAATTAGTGCAGCTAATGCTACTAGAATTAAAATAGCAGGTACTTTCTTTTTAAAACATGATGATAGAAAAGTCGCTAATCCCCCAAGAATAAAAATTAAAATTATTCCATAACTAATGAAGGCAAGAGTAGCTGCTAATACCATCCGTAATATATCTTTTTCAACACCACTTAAAATAATAAAGACCATTAAGAATGTCGCAAAAGAAATAACCAAATAAACAAAACTGCCCACTAGCATACCACCTACTTTACCGATTACTAACTCTAAACGTGATATTTTTTTTGATAATAATAATCTCATTGTCCCCTCGTGAATTTCACTTGCGAAAAGTCCCGAACCACTATTCGAACAAATAATCCAGATCAACATTCCTACTAATAAAACGAAAGCTAAAACTGCATAAAACATTAAAATATCTTGTGATAAAGAAAGATAAGTTGGCTTTTGACTCATTAAACCAAGATATTGATTTGATAGTATAAAACCAAAAAAGCCACTAATAATCACACACGCAACAACCGGAATAAGCTTAAACATTTTAATAAATGTCTTACTGAATAGTACTTTCATGATCATTTTCCTCCACTAACTGCTGATATAGTCCTTCTAGAGAAATCGTATCCTCTTTTAATAAATCTAATTCATAATCATTTTCATAAATAAACTTAACAATTTCTTTTTTACATTTTTGTTTATCATCTATACTTACTCTTAAAACTCCATTATTGAGCGTATAAAAATACCCTTTAGTTTCTAAATATGTTTGTAAATGCTCATTATGATTACAGCTTACAAGTAATTTTTCTTGATTAAATTCATTTTGAACTACATCAATAGGTTGATTTAAAACTACATGACCTTTATTGATCATAATAACATGATCAATGATCATTTCTAATTCCGTTAAAACATGTGAACTAATTAAAACCGTCATCTTCCGCTGCTTTACTAAACGTTTTAAAGTTTGAATAATTTCATAACGACTAGTTGGATCTAAATTAGCGGTTGGTTCATCCAGTAATAAAATCTCTGGCTTATGCATCATTGCTTGAATCAATCCAACTTTCTTTTTCATCCCTGTTGAAAATTTAGCAACACGTTTCAACTGATGTTCAACTAAATCAAATTCTTCTAATAATTCCTTAGTTCGTTTTAAAGCTTCATCATAGCTAAGATCAGACAACATCCCCATATAGACTAAATATTCTAAACAGCTCATATCACTATAAAAATTAGGAAATTCTGGAGAATATCCCATTATTGCCTTTGCTTCATTAGAACCTAACGGATACCCTTTGATCAAACCACTCCCTTTGGTCGGAAAAATCAAGCCCATCAGCAATGACATAGTTGTTGACTTTCCTGCTCCATTCGGCCCAATCATACCGTAAATTTTTCCTCCCTCTAAACTAAAAGACAAATCATCAATTGCTTTATAATTACCAAAAACTTTATCCATATGTTCAATCACAATTAATTTATCCATGTTTAACACCTGCCTTTTTCATTAATCGATATTTTGGGTAGAAGACTAAACCAAAGCCGCCAGCAACAATTCCTATTACCAGTAACATAATCAAATAACGACTAATAGTGCTTTTTTCCACTGTAATTACAGTAGCATAATGAGTAACCTTTCCTTGACCATCATTATATGAAAAGATTAAATCATGCTCTCCTGCTAATAATTTAACATTAAAGTTTTTAGCTGTTGTCTTTTCAATCAAATTTCCTTGATCATAAACATACATCAAACCATTCTTTTCTGTTTTATAACTTATTTTTAAATTCCCATCATTTACATCTTTTTCATTAAAATCAACTAATTCAAAATCTCGTTGATCAGTAAAACTATATAACTGCCCTACATTATCTTCAAGCTGCAATAGCTGATTATTTAAAGTTCGAGCACTCGTGACTGCCATTTTTAATCCCGCTACTAAACTATCATTTCTATAATCATATATTTGTGATAATGTACCATCATTATAGATTAATTTTGATTGTCCGATCACTGTAGTAATTTGACTCGAATCATAGTTTCCTTTACCAAGGATCTTACTTTTTAACTCCTCATAATTACTTCCATTTAAAATCTTTAGAATATTCTTTGTACCATAGTCAGAATTATCATAATCCCTAACTAAATACGCTAACTCTTGAATCCCGTCATCATTAAGATCATTGATTTTAACTACACTATTTCCATTTTCAATTAAATTAAAACTAACTATATTTTCCAAAGGAACCGGATCACCCATAGAATTATCCCAATCATTATGATAATCAGTAATTAAGTATTCAAATAACTTTTCACCAGTTGCTCCACTAAGAACAGTCCTCATTTCATCATAAATACCATAAACAAGATCATCAACTCCATCATTGTCATAATCAATTCCTGTCACACTAAAACTATCTTCTTCATTTTCATAGATAACACCATCTTTTAATAATGAATATCGTACCGATAAGTCTTTCCCTTTAATGACTTGGAAACATTGACAGCCTTTATCATTATAAGCATTGATTACAAAATCTTTGATTCCATCATGATCAAGATCGCCTAGCACTTTAACATGAATATTGTTTTGCAATTTTTTATCATAACTTTTAGCAATATTAGTTTTTTGATAAGTTATATCATAACCATTCTTTAACGAATAATATAATCGCATTTCACTTTCACCAATATTGACTAGATCACTTATTCCATCATTATTCACATCACCTACGTCAATAATCGTAGTAGCACCTTCAAATGATTTATTATAAACACTTCTAAATGTTAACGATGCCCCATCAAGAATATTCTCATCAACAATAATTTCTGATTTGCCATCATTATTCATATCTGTAAAATATCTAATTGTTTCACCAATTAAATAATGTTCATAATACTTATTATTTTCATCATAGCCTTTTTCTAATAATACCTTTTTATCTGCCAGCGTATTTCCGTCATTTAAATTCATAATTACGATATGACTAGCAATTACCTCACCATTAGCGTTTAGTTCACTGACTAAACTTAAAAGATGATTATGTTTTTCATCATAATTAATCGCTTCAAAACCATTATTATGATAACCATCTGGAATGTTAAACGTAACTAAATTATCATCACGGCCACCTAAACCCATTTTTTTAATTTGCGTTATTTTACCATTATTCAAAACAGACACGATTGTACCATCACTAAGATCAACAACTTTATTAACAACTTTAACACTACCTAAGTACTCTATTGTTTTCAAATCTTGATCAACAAGCAGTGACACACCCCCGTCAACTTGTAATAAATAATGTTCTCCTTGATTAGCAAAATGAATTTTCACATTTTTACTATTAATACCATTAAGATTCAAATTAGTTTGTTTTAATACTGTACCATCATTTAATGAATAAGCGACAAGTCTTAACTTTCCAGTACTAGCATACGTTGGAACAACCAAAGCAGGCTGATTATCAAAAATACCTTTAACCGCTCTACTATAATCTAAATTATATTGCTCAACAGGAATATCCAGTTTAACCTCCATTTTTTCAAGATCAATAAGTATTAAATGAGGTATTTCTTTTTCACTATCTCCTTCATTTAATTCAATTTGTGGACTCCCCAAGTAAGCACTTATCAACATTAAATTATTATCTAATAAATCCATTCGATAACTCATAAAACTAATATTATGGATTCCTGTAGGAACTAGTTGACCGCTCCATTTATTATTGTTTTTTAATAAATTTCCTAATTTCTCATCAATACCCTCTTCTAAATTTACTGTTTTAATAATTTTCCCATTCATTTGATCAATTTGATATAATTTGGCATCTTCTGTAGTTACATACAATTTATCTTTAATATACACAATATCCCAAATATTTAAATTGACTTTCCCCAAAGTATCATATCGTGGATCTTTAATTTCTTTAGGTGTTGTTAATGCAACTGTATAATTTAATTTTCCATTAGTTTTATTAAGACTTCCCAATTCTCCTAATTGTGTCGTAAAAATAACCTGATTATTAACTAATGCCATTTTCCAAATATTATCTTTCGCTTCATAATCAAATACAACCTGATAATCTTTTGTACTAATTCCTACTAAATGATAATTATAAATTAAATAGACAATATTATCATTAAATAGAATTTGTCTAATTGTGGCATTCTTATTCACTGCCTCATTATTATCATTAATCGTGTTATAAGAATATTTTGTAGCATATAATACTTTTGAAGTTTTTGAACTAACGATTTTAAAATCATCATAATCATCTTCACTATCAATATAAACAGCAACATCTTTAAGACCATCATTATCAACATCATCAATTATTTCAAATTCTTTAACCGGCTTACCAACTTTGATTTTAAAATCATCGTTACCAATAAAAACTAACTCTGATTGATTAGATACCATCAATCCGCTTAGTCCTTCGCCTAAATCAACATTTTTCCCATTACAGCCACCTTCAATTTCATTACCTTCACCATAACTAACTAAGCTATTTATGCCGGTAATTGCCTGTAGTGGCATCAACGACATAGCCAAAATCAAAATCGTAGCGATTAAAAAAGTAAGCATTTTCTTCATTCTAAGCATCTCCTTTTAATATCATGTTTCATAACAAAACTGTATCATTCCCTATAGTACAGTTTCATTATATCATCGCATTAACTGTATCACAATAGATAGTACACCTTTTTAGAAAAACTTTAGAAATACTTAATGACTATAAATCGTCAATATTTCCTAGGAAATACTAGTAAAATTATGATATTGCTAGGAAATGACAAATATAAATGATAGAATGAAAATAGATAATAAGTCGATTTTAACAAGGTTTTTTGGATTAAAGAGAATATAAAAAGGAGGACAGACCCATGAACCCGTTAACAGCAGAAATCGCCACCGCCCAAAATAGTGATAATAAACTAATTTTAATTATCGGTGGTCCTGGGAGTGGTAAATCAAAACTTATTCATGACTATAGCAATGAAACCGGTATTCCAATTCTAAATCTTGATCAGATCTTTAAAGATGATTGTAGTGAAATCATCACTGTAATGAATGACTTTATTGATAACTACGATAAAGAAGTTCTTTTGTTGGATAATAAAAGAGTCCTTTATGCTAAGGACTCAAATATCGATATGTTAACATTTTTAAAAGAATTAGCTAAAAAAATAATTGTTGTAGCAACATGGAATGGTACTATTGCTGATAATAAACTAATTCATATTCGTTCTAAACTACCAGCTAATCTTGAATATTCTTTAAAAAATGAACAAATTAAATTTATTAAATGTTAAAAATAGAAGCATAGCTTCTATTTTTTCATTTCTTTAATAACTTTTTGACGTGTAAATTCTTCTCTTTCTTTTTCTTCCAACGCTTCTGAAATAACCTTAATAGTTGATTCGAAGCGCGGAATCGAAATATTTCTTAAAGCGTTAGCACGTTTTTGGGTTTTACGAATCGTATTAGCTAAACGATAAACACTATTTTCTACCTCTGCTAATAAAACTGTTAATTGTTTTACGTTGTAAAAACAATTATAAGCATAATCGACTTTTGAATTTGAACGTTCAATATCATAAGTCATCTTTAAGGGTTGTTTATCATAAGCAATCTTAGGAATCTCAACCCCCATAACACTTCGATAAGCAATTGAAATCCCATAATCCTCAGGTGTACTATTAACAATATCTGTAATTAACCCCATTGAAATATTAGCCTCTTGAAGTGCATCATATGCTTCTTGATATGAAGAAGTAATTTGATCACGAATAAGTTTTACATCATCTAATAAAGTCATCATTTCTTTGATTAAAACGTTACGTTTTTGATCCATTAGATTATATCCAAGGTTCGCTAATTGCAATGATTTTTTCATTGCAATTAGATTACCTTTAGTTGGAACTACTTTCAAGGCCATGATTATTCACCTTCTTCTTGTAATTCTTTAATAATCTTCTTTTCTTTAATGTTAAAGCGTTCAACCGCTTTTTCATGATTATAGTATTGATCTAACAGAGCATTATCTAAACGGTCTAAGGCCTCACGAGGAAGAACTGAAACTAGATCCCATCCTAAATCTAATGTTTCTTCAATACTACGGTTAGTATCAAAACCTTGGTTAATAAAGTATTCTTCAAATAAACGACCAAAGCTAATGTATTTTTTATCCATATCTGATAATTCATCTTCACCAATAACTGATGTCAATGAACGAACATCTTGAACATGGGCATAGCATGCAAATAATTGGTTTGCAATATCTTGATGATCTGCACGAGTAAACCCTTCACCGATTCCATCTTTCATTAAACGACTTAATGAAGGTAATACTCCTACTGGAGGATAAACTCCAGCTGAGTTTAAATCAACATCTAAAGTGATTTGCCCTTCAGTAATATATCCTGTTAAGTCAGGTACTGGATGAGTAATATCATTATTAGGCATTGTTAGAATTGGAATTTGGGTTACTGAACCTTCAGCATCTTTGATGATTCCTGCTCTTTCATATAATGAAGCCAAGTCAGAATATAGATATCCAGGATATCCTTTACGACCAGGAATTTCACCCTTACTTGAAGAAAATTCACGTAAAGCTTCACAATAAGAAGTAACATCGGTATAAATTACTAAAACATGCATATTTTGTTTAAATGCTAAGTATTCAGCAGCCGTTAAAGCACAACGTGGCGTTAAAATACGTTCAATAATTGGATCATTTGAAAGATTTAAGAACATGACTACTCTTTCCATAACCCCAGCTTCTTTAAAACTACGTTTAAAGTATTCAGCTACGTCATTAGTTACCCCCATAGCTGCAAAAACAACAGCAAATCCTTTACCCGCCTCATCAGCAATTTTCGCTTGTTTTACAATTTGAACTGCTAAACGGTCATGTGGTAAACCAGATACTGAGAAAATTGGTAGTTTCTGTCCACGAATCAATGTCGTTAAACAGTCAATTGAAGAAATTCCAGTATTAATATAGTTACGTGGATATACCCGTGATACAGGGTTTAATGGCAATCCATTGATATCCATTTCAGCTTCAGCATATACTTCACCTAAACCATCAATTGGGCGACCAGCACCAGAGAAAATTCTTCCAAGAATTTCTTTAGAAACTGGTAATTCCATCGGTTTACCTAATAACCTTGTTTTTGTATTTTCAAGTGACAAGCCATTTGTTCCCTCAAATACTTGAACAACAACTTTTTCACCTTCGATTTGAACAATTCGACCAGCTCGAGTTGTTCCATCTTTTAGTTGAATATCAACCATTTCATCGTATGAAGCACCCTTAACGTGGTCTAAAACGACTAATGGCCCATTTATTTCATTTAAGCCTACATATTGTAATGACATAATCATTTTCCTCCTACGCTACAGATTTGATTGCTTCATCAATATCATGATAATAAGTATCTAATTTTGCAATATTATCATTTGGAATATCATATTTCATTTTAATAACTTGATCAAAGATTCCAGTATCTACGATACGTCTTACGACTTTACCTTGATTTACCGCTTCTTTACAACGTTTATTTAAATATAAAATTACTTCCATCATTTTTAATTGTTTTTCCATTGGTACATAAGTGTCATCTTTATGGAACGCATTTTGTTGCAAATATCCAACTCGAACTACCTTTGCAACCTCAATAATTAATTTTTGATCTTCTGGCAATACATCAGGACCCATTAATTGAACAATTTCGTTCAATTTTGCTTCTTCTGCTAAGATATAAGCAATTTCTTGACGATCACTTACAAATTTAGGCCCAACATTTTTACTATACCACTTTTCAAGATCATAGACATAATCACTATAACTTTGTGTCCAGTTAATTGCAAAATAGTGACGAGCATAAGCTAGAGCTTTGTCTAATGCCCAGAAACAACGTACGAAACGTTTAGTATTTTGAGTAACTGGTTCTGAGAAGTCTGCCCCTTGAGGTGAGACTGCTCCGATAATTGATACTGAACCTTCTTGTCCATTTAATGTTTCCATATATCCAGCCCGTTCATAGAATTGTGATAAACGAGATGGTAAATAAGCTGGGAACCCTTCTTCAGCAGGCATTTCTTCTAGACGACCAGAAATTTCACGAAGTGCTTCAGCCCAACGAGATGTTGAATCAGCCATAATAGCAACATGATAACCCATATCACGATAATATTCTGCTAAAGTAACTCCAGTATAAATACTTGCTTCACGTGCCGCAACTGGCATGTTTGATGTATTGGCAATTAAAACCGTACGGTCAGTAAGTGGTTTACCACTCTTAGGGTCGATCAATTCACTAAATTCTTCAAGAACTTGAGTCATTTCGTTTCCACGTTCACCGCACCCAACATAAACGATAATGTCTGCATCGCACCATTTAGCAATTTGGTGTTGGGTCATTGTTTTACCTGTACCGAAACCACCTGGAATAGCAGCTGTTCCTCCTTTAGCAATCGGGAACAGCGTATCGATAACCCGTTGACCAGTTACTAGAGGTGTTCCAATTGGTAATCGTTTTGTGACTGGGCGTGATTGTTTAATTGGCCATTTTTGGCATAATGTACATTCAATGATCTTACCATGAGCATCTTCAATTTTCATGACCACATCATTGATTGTATATTGACCATCTTCAACCACTTCAACCACTTTACCACTAATCAATGGACTAACCATACATTTATGAACGATTAAATCAGTTTCAGGTGTTGTTGCATAAATAGTTCCACCTTTGACTTCATCGCCAACTTTAACAGTCATTGTAACATCCCACTTTTTAGCAATATCTAAAGAATCAACATTGCTTCCGGCTTGGATAAATGCTCCTGATTCTTTTTCAAGTGCTTTTAGTGGACGTTCAATCCCGTCAAAGATATTTCTTAAAATTCCTGGGCCTAACGTTGCACAGATTGGCGAACCAGTTGAAACAACTGGTTCACCTGGCTTAAGACCAGTAGTAGTTTCATATACTTGGATGGTAGTAAATTCTTTAGAAATTGAAATTACCTCACCCATTAATGAATCATTACCTACATATACCATTTCCAACATGGAAAAAGACACTGTATCTTTTACTTTTACAACGGGTCCGTTAATAGAATAAATTACATTATTGTTCATATATTAACCCCCTGTCTATTTAATCATTAATCCTGATGTTTTATAGAACCAATCCTTTTGGTTTTCTAAAGCAAAGTCTAATGATTCATCAACAACGACATTAGTAGCTTTATTTTTAACAATAAATCCACCAATCGTAATCTTATCACTTACTTCTACTTCTAAAGCTGTACCATAAGCTTTAATCAATTCATCTTTATATTTCATATCAGCTTCTCTAAGTTCAAGAGTTGAATCACTCATTGGATATAATTTCCCAATTTCTTCCATATGTTTAACTAGATACGCCTGATAATCTTTGCTATTTGCAAAAGCAACTAATTTATCTTTAGCTTCACTAAAGATATTAGCTACATATTCATCTCTTTTTTCAACTAACTTCTTAGTCTTTTCTTCTTGTGATGAAGAAGCTTCAACACTAGCATTTGAAGAAATTTCTACTAACTCTTTAGCAAGTAATGCTTCGGCATCTTTCTTAGCTTCAGCTTTAATTTGGTTGTATGCTTCTTCTTCAAGACGCTTTGCTTCATCTAAGATTTTTTCTTCTTCAAGATTTGCTAATCTTTCAATCTCTTCTTTCATATAAAGAAATACTTGTTCTTTCTTTTCCATAGCATTCCCCTTCTATAACTTCACACCAATTGCTTCTGAAACATATTTGTCAATCGTTTCACCAATTTTTGATTCACCATGACGGTCTGGTATTTCAACAAGCAATGGTTTTTGTTGTTTTAACTTGATTTCTGAGATAACATCAGGCGCAAGTTCAATTAAGTTAGTAGTGATCAAGATGATTCCGATCGAATCATCTTTTAATTTTGTTTCTAGTAATTCAAGAAACTCTCTTCTTTTATGAACTACTTGGCCTTCAATTCCTACTAATCTAAGTCCTACTTGGGTATCGACGTTATCACTTATACAATAAAATCGCATAATGATCACATTCTTTCAATTAGATTTTGTTGATAATTAAGATAGAAATTAATAACCCGTAAATAGCAACCCCTTCACCTAAGGCTACGAAAATTAATGATTTACCAAAGTTCTTTTCATTTTCAGAAAATGCTCCGATAGCCGCAGGAGCAGCAGCAGCAACAGCGATCCCAGCTCCTAAAGCTGATAAACCAGTAGCTAAAGCAGCAGCTACGAAACCTAAACCTTGAGCAATTGTTCCAGTAATTACAGCTGTTTCTTCAGCGTATACACCGTTAGTTACAGCAGCCAAATATAATGCTAAACATACTGCTCCAGCAAATCCAGCAACATGAGTTGCTAATCTAATTTTAGCGCTTTTTACGCTTACTTTTCCTGTGAATACTTTAATTAATGGTAATGATAATAAGATAACTACTAATGCTGGTAAAATAAATTCTAAAACTGTCATAATGACTTCCTCCTCGATTTTTAATCCTCTTTAATAGTTTTAAATGAAATTCCGTTTCCTTCGTAGTATCTACTAAACATTTCGTAGAACTCTAACCGTAAAACTTGAATTCCGACAATTAATCCTTCTAAGCACATTACAAAAATGTTACCAAAAATTATAACGGCTAGCTCACCAACGCCACCGACCATTTCAGCCAATGTATATACAACCAACATCATTCCGGCATGTGATAAAACAAATCCTCCAACCCGTAAAAATGACATTGTGTTAGTGATGAAAGATAAGACTACTTCGAATAATTCGAAGAATCCTTCAACAAAGAACGCACCAAAACCATTTGGGAACATTGCTTCATGTTCTTCAAATTTTCTAATTAGTGGTTCCTTTAGGAAAATTAGAAATAGTGGTAATGCAATCAATCCAACTACATAAATAACATTAACAAATCCCAATCCTAAAAACATATTTATAACTAATCCCAAAATAGAAATATAAAAGACTAATCCACAAATTCCATTTTGACTTAGCACTGCTTCTCCAAAATTCTTCTTTTTAAAACTCAAAATAACATTAAACGCCATCGAAATAATAATTAAAATTATTCCTAAACAAATCGCAGCGATCAATAATGTCATCGTGTTGTCTGGCGACATTGCATTGAATAACGGAATCAAAATTTCCTCATTTCCAAATACCGAACCAAAGACAACCCCAAAAAGCATACTGGAAATTCCTAAACGGACTCCAACCGCACCTAATTGTAAACCAAACTTTTTATAAGCCACAAATCCAACAAGTGATAAAATAACCCCTTGTCCTACGTCACCAAACATAATTCCGAATAACAAGGTATATGATAATGCCACTAATAAAGTTGGATCGGCATCATTATATTTAGGTACCCCATACATTTCGACGAACATTCTAAACGGCCGTGAAAACCAATTATTTTTAAGCAATGTTGGTGGCGATAAACGAACATCACTATTAGCTGGTTTAATATCAACTGTTACTTTCTCTAATGTTTCAAAATCTTCTTTGAATTTTTTAACACTACGTGTTGGAACAAAACCATTGACAGAAAGTTTATCACCGATTACAACAACATATTTTTGCATGATAAAGACATCATTTAAATGTTTTGCAATCGTATAGATTTCATTCAACTTATCACGGTCATTAGCAAACATTTTATCAATTCGCTCTTTTAATTTTTCACTTTGTTCTTTAGCAACATCAGCTTCTTCTTGAATCTCACCAATAGCAAGTTCTGGTGAACCGTGAACAAAGGCCGGAATATGAATCCGTTCAAAATACAATGATGAGAAAATATTATCAACTTCTGGTGCATCACCAGGCGTTGTAATATACATACACCAAGTATATTGATTATCATTGTGAAATGCTTTAAAGACAAATGGTAATGATTCATAATAATCTAATTTAGAAACATTATTTACTGGAATTTTTCCAAATCTAACCTGAAGATATTTACAGCTAAACAAATCATCAAAATCAACATCAATATCAGCAACATGTTGTAACTGAATGATTGCTTCCTGATTTTCAATAATCATCCGATCTAATTGTACTTTTACAGCATCAATTCGCTCAACATCAAGCAGTAGATCATCTAAATATTCTTTTACCCGCAGCACATTGATTTGATTAGTTTCAACTGGCACTTCTTCTAGCTTAAAATGATACTTATTTGATGCATCATTCAATCGCACCAAGATTTCTTCATAAAGATTATCTTGATTGTAAACACTTAGTCCCGTTACACTATCAATAAACTTAGAGGCCAACTCAGGATGAAAGTCATCATGGCTAAAAAGCTTTAATAAAACTTCATTGTAACGATACTTATCAAAATTAATACTAACTAAGTTTAATCTTGAAATCGCCATTATATCCCTCCTCTATATCTTGATTGATTTTCGCGTAACTTTTTTCACAATAATTAAAATCACCATCGCAATGATCCAAAGACTGAATCCAAATAAGAAAGTATGAATAACATGTAATGGTAAACTTGCTAACGGCTGGTACAATTCAATTCGATAAAACGCCGTTCCATAAAATAAACCACCAATTAAAACAGCAGCTCCTAAACGTTTTAACATGCCACCAAAATTATTAGGTTTTTTAATTGTAAATAAGAACCCTAATACAATTAATAAAGCTCCAACACCAATATCACCAACACAAACAGCACCGATAAGCATCGTTAATAAAGCAACTATCGTCGTTGGATCAAAAGTGTCACCAAGTGTTACACTCAAGACATTTTCAAACGGTTGCATTAAACTATTATTTCTTACTAATACTGGTGCCACAATATTTCTATTTTCATAGATATTAACTGGTAGTTCCATAACTTTTACACTATCAATATCATCAAATTTTGCTTCAGCTTCTTTTAAATCAAAACTACTGAAAGTGTAGATCGAAGCTTTTTGTGAAAAGTCCACAACATAACGACATTTATCAAATAGTCTTTTTAAGTTATATAATCTTGTAAATGTTTCTAAAACCTCTTCTTTATATTCCTTTTTTATATCCTCTAGTTTAGAATCCATTTTAGCAATATATTGTTCCATAGCTGTTGACTCTTCAGTTAATTCGTCAATTGCTTCATGAACTTTACCATGAGCAAACTCCGGTAAGCTAATTGGCTCAAATGACATTGATGAAAATGCATTATCAATTTCAGAAATACTGCTTGTAAGTCCAGCATAAACGATCCAAACATATTGTTTAGAACGATTCAATTCCCTAAAAATAAATTCATAATCACGATAATATTGAATTTTTGTAAATTCATTCACAGGAATCTTTCCAAATCGACAGGTAATATATTTAGTATTCTTAACATCGTCAACACTTATTTTTGATTCTTCTAGATTTTTCAACAAAATGATTGCTTCATCATTTTCTTCTTTTTCTTTTGTAATATCTTCTTTAATTTTGACAATATTATCAATTTTATCATTAATATCATCTATTAATTTATTTGCATTATGCAAGTTGATTTCTTTAAATTCATTATCTTGAACATTACTTTCAAGATTTAAACGATTTAAGATGTGATAAATGTTATCTAGTGGTTCATTATACGGATTAGCTTCATCCATAACTGATACCCCTTTAACATTATTTGCTATTTTTTTAGAATCTTGAGGAAACATTTCATCTTGATACTCGGTCATCTTAATTAGCATTTTCATCAAATCTTTATGTTCAAAGGAAATATTAAAGAAATGTGTTTTTATAATAGCCATTCATTAATCCCTCCTATGCAAAGATCAGCATCTCTTCAATACTAGATGCATCTCGTCCATATCTAATTCCCTCAATAATATGTTTTAGATTATCAACCTCTACCTTTTGTAAGATTGAATATGTTAAATATACTAACGGTGCGTTACTAGAAAAACGCATATATCTTTTAGCGATATTATATCTAACTTCTTCAACATAATATTCGATATAAGCATAGTCTTTATCACCTAAATACAGCTTATATTTAGAATTAGCTAATAATTCCATCAATTCTTTTGCACTACGAGCTTCAATTAATGTATCCAACATTGATGAAGACATTCGACAATGCTCTAAATATAAAGAATTTTTAATTGTTTCATTCGATTCTTTAAAATATTTTTTGAATCGATAGATCTTCGTAATATTGATCAACTCAATCGATGTCGATAAAATATCTAATAATTCTTTTTGTTCTTTACCCTTAAAATTCTTTTTAATGGCAGCCACATAAGTACTATAAAATAGTGATTTCATCTGACGTTCTAAAGCATTAATATCAATCGGTGCTGTAAAATCAAAATCAGCTAATATTTTATAATACCTAGTATCTCTTAAATATGTTACTAGATCCTTATAGTTATCAACATTGATCAATCCATAAATATTGAAACTCATTTTGCTTGCTAAATAATCAGGTATCTCCAAAGAAAAACTCGCTTGATCTTTTTCTTTAATACTGACAACCTTATCAACAATCAATTGAACCTCAATTCCAATGACCTCTTGGCTATAGAAATCTTGATTCTTTTTTGGTGCATACTTCATTAATCTCGCACAACGTTCAAAGTATTCTTTATTTAAAGCAGCCTCTACTTGGCGACGGTGAACGTTACGGACATTAATATCTTCTAAAACACCACTATACTTTGTTTGCGATTTTAAGTATGTTACCATCTCACTAAGTGACTGTTTCCGGCATAGATCACTATAACCTTCCTCACCAATGCGGTATCCATACATCGCTTTAGCCTTAGCACATAGTGCATTTGACGATAAAGCCATACCTTCACCTTCTTACTTTAAACATCTTTCGACAATCTGATTGATCCATTTGTCCTTATTTTGATTATAAAGATTCTCTAAATTAGCTACAGTATCATTATAATCTTGATCAAGCTGCTTTGCTTCTTCTTTGTTTTTATTCATTAATTCAGCTTTATGCGCCTCAATCTTTTTGTTTTGTTCGGTGACAAAACCATCATATATCTCTTTTCTTTTTTCATTCATGTTGGTTTGCGCATCTAATTTCTTAGCTTTTGCAGCTTCAACACGTTCGACACATTTACGGTCTATTTCTACTAACCTTTGAATTACATCATCCATAGTATAAGCCCCCTTTGCCTGAGATAAGTATACTCCTATATTTTAAAAATGCAACGATAATAATCTATCAATTGAAAAAAATAGTCATTTTCGCTGTATCCCTAGTCTGACAAGGGTTTACAACGATTTAACAAACTTTTTAAAGACTTATATTTTTTTCGTGAAAAATAATTATCATGCTTTTTTAACATGATAATTATAGCGCTAAGTTTGATAAAATCACTAGACAATCTATGCGATTTGTCTAGTAAACAAGATTTTGAAAACGCTTCGAATAAAAGGTCCTGCAATTAACAGTTGTAGTGGTAAAGCTGCAATAAAATTTTTTGGAATATTTGTCAACCACACCATTAAAGTCTGTTCACTGATTCCAGCCTGTTCAACTGCACCGTATAAAGACATTAAAATAACCATGCCACAGACCATAAAAAATGAGATCATAATAATCTTAATAAGTGGTTTACTTTTAGGATTTACAACTTTAAAAGCTAAACTTTTAGCAAACTTAGATATTATTACCCAATCACATAAAATCGCAAATAAATAGGCTAATGGGAATCCCAACCATGCTTCTTTGATTGCTTCGCTTGAAAAGCCGAAGTGTAAACTGACATTATAGACACTCATCCAAAAAACCATAAAGGCACACATAAACATTGTAAAAACTAAACTTTCTTTTCTATTTGTTGGCATTAATTTTTCCTCCTTTTAACATAAAAAAGCCAGTTAACAAAACCATAACTTTCGCTACAATCTTTGTCAGCTGACTTAATCATCACTACCATTATTTAGTAATATTCTTTTAATGCAATGCTATCCTAGCATAAAAAATTTATTTGTGTAAGTTTTTTTTTTATTTTTTTTATATTCATTGAGGGAGCTAATCAGTTGTGATAAAGTATTGTTAGTGAGGTTATGAATATGATAAAAGAAAATATTGCAAAAATGCAAACATTAATGAAAGAAAATGGAATTGATATTTATATCATTCCAACTAGTGATTTTCATCAAAGTGAATATGTTGGTGAATATTTTAGAGGACGTAAATTCTTATCAGGATTTACCGGTTCTGCTGGAACATTAGTAATCAGTCTAGATGAAGCACGTTTATGGACTGACGGGCGTTATTTTATCCAAGCAGAACAACAATTAGCTGGAAGTGGCATTATTTTAATGAAAATGGCTATGCCTGGGGTTCCAACAATCAAAGAATATCTTGATCAAAACACTGATAAGACTGTTGGTTTTGATGGACGAGTAATGTCATATCAAGAAGTTGCTCGTTTAAGTAATAAACTAATTACAGATGTTGACTTAGTTGATGAAGTTTGGAGTGAACGCCCTAGCATCTCTCATGAGCCAGCTTTTATTTATGATGAAGAATATTGCGGTGAATCACGTGCTTCAAAACTTGCACGTTTGCGCAGTGCCATGGGAGATTGCCAACACCATATTATTACTAGCTTAGATGATATTGTCTGGTTATTTAACATTCGTGGTAACGATGTAGATTGTAATCCCGTCGTACTATCTTATGCTTTGATTAATCAAGATAATGCTATTCTATATGTTCAAGATAACGTCGTTGATGTTAAAACTGAAGCTATTTTAAAAAGGGATAGTATTATCATCAGAGCTTATAATGATATTTATGAAGATGTTAAAAAACTAACTGGAAAAGTCTTATTAGATGATCAAATTGTTAATTATCAAATCTTCAATAATCTAAATTGTGAAATAAAAACAGCACCTAATCCAACTCAACATTTTAAAGCGATAAAAAATGAAACTGAAATCAAAGCAACCAAAAATGCCCATATCAAGGATGGTGTCGCTATGACTAAATTCATGTATTGGTTAAAAAACAACGTTGGAAAAATCGAATTAGATGAAGTTACCATCTCTGATAAATTAGCAGCATTTAGAAAAGAACAAAATGAATTTTTTGATCTAAGTTTTGATACTATTTGCGGATACAAAGCTAACGCTGCTTTGATGCACTACAAAGCAGAACCTGGAAATTGTGCAAAAGTAACTAACGAGGGAATGCTATTAATCGATTCTGGTGGTCAATATTTAGATGGAACGATCGATACAACAAGAACCTTTGTTTTAGGTCCTATCAGTGATATTGAAAGACGTGATTTTACCGTGGCTTTAAAAGCAATGTTTAGACTACAAGCAGCTCATTTCTTAGCGGGAACAACTGGTCCAAACCTAGATTTATTAGCACGTGGTATAGTTTATGAATACAATCTTGATTATCGCTGCGGAACAGGACATGGTGTCGGTCACTTCTTAAACGTCCATGAAGGACCAAATGGATTCAGACCCCATGATCGTCCAGGATTTGCTAAAATGTGTGCTTTTGAACCAGGAATGATCACAACAGATGAACCTGGTATTTATATCGAAAATAGTCATGGTGTTCGTCATGAAAATGAATTGTTATGTGTTGAAGTCGAAACTAATGAATATGGTCAGTTCCTAAAATTTGAACCAATTACAATGGTTCCATTTGATTTAGATGGTTTAGATCTTGAATTATTATCTAATCATGAAATCAAACAAATCAATGATTATCAACAATTAGTATTTGATCATGTTGCACCATTTTTAACAAATGAAGAGAGAGCTTGGTTACAAGCTAACTTATTAATTAAATAAGTATAGTCTAAAGGCACACTTGCATAGTGCCTTTTTATTTGCTTTATAAACTAATCACCAATCTTTAAAACAAAAAAGGAAGCTGTGCTTCCTTAAATCTTAATTTCATTATTCTCATCAGCCAAATATTCAACTACCTCTCCTTGGCTTAGAGATTGTTGAATATTAATCAATCTTTGATTAGATGAACCACGATAAAGTAAAGCTAAACTTTTTTTATCTAATTCAAATTTGCCATCGATTAGCATATCGCAAAGTTCCAATAATGATTTTTTATTAGGATCATCCATAATTTGTTCGAATGTAAAACCACTATAAATAACAATATTTAGTTTTCTAAGTCGAGCAGCTTTACAAAGTTCTTTTAAAGGCTCGATTTGTAACATTGGTTCACCACCTGATAACGTGATTCCATCTAATAAAGGATTTTCATCAATTTCATTAATTATTTCACTAGTATCTCTAATATACCCGCCATTAATATCATGGCTTTTAGGATTGTGGCAGCCTAAACAATTATGAAAACAACCTTGGGTAAAAATCGCATATCTTAAGCCCGGCCCATCAACAATAGAATCATTAACCGTACCAAATAATCTAATTTCCATTAATTATTCATTCCTTGGTTTCGTGTTTTACACGATCACTTTCTTCAGCCTTTTTCCCATCATTAAAACGATCTAATGTTCCTACTAAATAACCAGTGATTCGCCGGATTCGTTCAAAACCATGATGTTCTTCCTCGCTTCTTCCACATAACGGGCAAACATCATCAATAATTCCATTATAACCACATACTGGATCACGATCAACTGGATGATTGATTGCTCCATAACCAATTCCATTATCATGCATTGCTCTAACAATTTTTTCGAATGCAGCAATATTTTTAGTCGGATCCCCATCCATCTCGACATAACTAATATGACCACCATTAGTTAATTCATGATATGGTCCTTCTAATTTTATTTTCTTAAAAGCACTAATTGGATAATATACAGGAATATGGAAACTATTAGTATAATATTCACGATCAGTAATCCCGTCTAATTCTCCAAAAAGTTTTTTATCCATTTTAACAAAACGACCTGAAAGTCCTTCTGCCGGAGTAGCAATCAAACTAAAATTCAAATTATATTTTTCAGTTGCTTTATCCATTGCCTTGCGCATATGAGCAACAATTTGTAATCCTAAGATCTGAGCTTTTTCACTTTCACCATGATGTACCCCAATCAAAGCTTTTAATGTTTCCGCTAATCCGATAAATCCGACTGTTAAAGTTCCATGTTTTAAAACCTCACGAACTTCATCATCAGGTTTTAATTCATCACTATCAAGCCAAACTCCCTGCTCCATTAAAAAAGGATAGTTTTTAGCCTTACGACGACATTGAATTTCAAAACGTTCTAACAATTGCTCAATACATAAATCTAACATTCCATCAAGCTTATCAAAAAACTCATTTACATCTCCTTTAGAACGAATTGCCAATCTTGGTAAATTGATAGAAGTAAAACTTAAATTTCCACGCCCAAAACTAATTTCTTTGTCCGGAGCATAAACATTTCCCATAACTCGTGTTCGACATCCCATATAAGCAATTTCAGTTTCTGGCGTTCCTTTATAATATTGTTTATTGAAAGGAGCATCAACAAATGAAAAATTAGGGAATAAACGTTTTGCAGAGGTACGACAAGCTAATTTAAAAAGATCGTAATTAGGCTCACCTTCATTATAGTTGATTCCTTCTTTTACTCTAAATATTTGAATTGGAAAAATTGGTGTTTCACCATGACCTAGCCCAGCTTCTGTTGCTAATAATATATTACGCATTACCATGCGCCCTTCACTTGAAGTATCCATACCATAATTGATTGAACTAAACGGTACTTGTGCTCCAGCTCTTGAATGCATAGTATTAAGATTGTGAATAAACGCCTCCATCGCTTGATATGTCTCTCGATCAGTTTCTTCATAAGCGCTTGTAATTGCAAATTCAACGATTTCATCTACAAATTTATCTACTTTATTAGCTTTCAGTGTTTCTTTTAATTGTTCTTCAAATGCCTCATTTTTATCTAAAGTAGGTTTTAAACGCATTTCTCCCTTTACTTTAGTCGCAATATCTTCACCATCTAATTTTACTAATAAAGTAATTGCTTTAGCTAAATTATGATAAAAATGCTTTAAGTATGATTTTGCAACACCTGGTGCCATACTATAATCAAAATTAGGAATTGCCTGACCTCCATGTTGATCATTTTGGTTTGACTGGATAGCAATGCAAGCTAGAGCAGCATAGATACTAATGCTATTTGGCTCTCTTAAAACTCCATGGCCAGTTGAAAATCCTCCTGCAAATAATTTAATTAAATCAATTTGACAACAAGTTGTGGTTAAAGTTAAAAAATCCATATCATGAATATGTATATCCCCATTAATATGAGCACGTGCATGTTTAGGATTTAATACAAACATCTCATTAAACTGTTTTGCTGCTTCAGCTCCATATTTCAGCATTGTCCCCATCGGAGCATCTGCATTCACGTTAGCATTTTCTCTTTTTAGATCACTATCTTTACTATCAGCAAAAGTAATCTCTTCAAAAGTCTTCATTAGCCGTGACTTCATATCCCTTTCACGCGTACGATTAGCGCGATATAAAATATAGGCTTTAGCCACTCGTACATATCCTTGTTCAATCAACACTTCTTCAACCGTATCTTGAACTAATTCTACCGTTGGTAATTCACTCTTCTTTTTTTCTAGCTTTGTTTCAACTGTTTTAGCAATATTCATGGCATTTTTTAATTCATATTTACCACCACTTGCTTCAAATGCTTTGTATATAGCTCCTGCAATCTTATCTAACTCAAATGCGACTAGGCGCCCATCTCTCTTACGAATATTTTCTATCATTCTATATCCCTCCATGCACTATTAAGTATATCTTATTTGTATTTTTAATTCATGTTATATACTCCTTTACCCAGCCCTTTTTATAATCATAAAATAAAACGCTCTCCCATTACAGGAAAACGTTATCTAACATAATATAACCGTTTATCATTATCAAGAATACTTTTTCACACTAACCTGATAATTTTGATAAATCGCTAATAAGCAGCCATCAGTTACCTTTTCAACCACCCCATATCTAAAGACTTCTTCTTGGTCTAAGTCATATTTTTCTATCAAATAATGCATTGTTTCACGTGCTTCGCTTTTATCTAAACGGGCCTTCCACCAGCGTTTAGGTTTTATTTTTGATAACCGTAAATAGTCTTCAATCAATAAATCCTGATACTGCCGATTTAAATATTCGTCTAAATAACTAAATAATTCATCATTTTGAAATTTAAACATTTTAAATTGTTGTTTCAAATAATAATTGCCCAGGTCTAAGAAAAAATAAAAAGGTGAAGCGACTGTTCTTATCACTGTATTCATTGTTATTGGCATCTTGCCACTATTCCAGAATTTCTCTAACATTTCTTCTGCCAAATGAATTTTCCCAATATCTTCAGGGCTTAAATCATTACTATAAAGCAATTCATAGGGTGGATTTTCATCATATACATACCCATATTTTTCTGCCTCTTTTCGAAGACTTGTTCCTCTCAATAACTTTAAAAAACCTAATTGCAGTTCCTTTGGATAAAAAGCAAAAACATCATCAAATGATCGGGCAAATCTCTCTAGGTTTTCTAAAGGCAAACCTGCAATCAAATCTAAATGAAAATCAATTTTATGATTTTGCTGTAACTGTTTAATTACTTCACTTAACCGTTCAAAATTTTGATATCTTTTAACGATTTCATTTGTCGGCTCATATGTTGACTGAATTCCTATTTCAAATCGTAATAATCCTCTTGGAGCATAATCATTAATATAATCAATAATTCGCTGATCTAGTACATCACCATTAATTTCGAATTGAAATTGAATTCCTGGTCGATAATGGTTAAAAATAAATTCTAAAATCGCCAAAGCATGAGCTGTTTTAGCATTAAAGCTCCGATCTAGCAGCTTAATTGTCTTAACTCCACTATCAAGCAATAATGATAATTGCGCTTTTAAATAATCTAAACTAAAGAAGCGTAATCCTTTTTCTAATGAAGATAAACAGTACTGGCATTGATATGGACAGCCGCGACTTGTTTCAAAATAAAGAATCCGCTTATCCATATCAGCAAGATCACGTTTTAATAAATAAGGTGATTCAAGTGTTTCAAGATATTGTAGATCAACCGGCTTAGTTTGTTGATAATCTCGCTTATCTTTTCTGCTAATTCCTTGAATATTAATCGGCTGCTGTGTTTCTAAACAATCTAACAGTTCTTTAAAAGCCACCTCACCTTCACCACTAATTAAATAGTCAATTTTAAAGTTATCTAGAAAATAATCAATTTCATAACTTACTTCCGGTCCTCCAATTACAATAACTAATTGTGGGTCCATTTTTTTTAATTTATCTATCAATATTTTTATTAAATCAACATTCCAAATATAGACACTAAAAGCCACAACCTGTACTTTTTGTTCAATAATATCATTTGCAATTGTATCAAGATCCTCTTTGATCGTATATTCTTTAAAATCCACCTCATGATATTCTTTAGTAGCTACATAAAGCAATCTTAACGATAAAGACTTATGTATATATTTTGAATTTAAAGTAGTAATTAATGTTTTCATTTCTTTACCTCATTAAAATAATCTAGAGGTAACCCCTAGATTATTTTTTCGTAACTTTTGGCATTACATTGTTATATAAACAATATTCTTCAAAAGTCCATTCCTTTTCAACGATTTTTTTTGCTACATCTTTACCAACATAACGTAAATGCCAAGGCTCATGAGCAATTCCCGTTATTCCGTCAGTACCATTTTCAAAACGGATAATAAAGCCATATTTAGCACAATTTTTAATTACCCATTTATATTCATCAGTATCACCAAAAGTGATTTTTTTACCTTCTACAACACTTTGACTAGTTAAATCAATTCCTAAACCAGTTTGATGTTCACTTGCTCCAGGCTGAGCGACATATTCATTTGCATACTGCCCGCCAAAACGTCTTTCAAAATCAGCCATTGTATCAACTTGTGTCTGATATGAACGATACGCACTATTAACAACTAATTCTAACCCTTCTTTTTTAGCTGCTTCATACATTTTAGTTAAAGCATCTGATGTTTCTTTAGTCATTTTCGGATTTTGACAATCTGGAGCTACTGGAATTTCCGGATCTACTAATTTAGGTTCATAGCTTTCTGGTAAATAGAAACCTTTTTTTACTAAAACTAATAAATCATCAGGATTAGTAATTGTATAGCTTTCTTTAGGCTCACCATTAGATGAAATCAAAAATGGATAGTTAGTAATACATACTGCATAATTATAGTCTTTGTAATTATTATAAGCGTTGATATACGCTTCAAGATTTTGAATTTGATAACCTTTTACTTTGCGATAAGGCTCTAAATCCTTGGCAGTATAATTATGATCGATCAAATATTGTAAATCTTCTTTTGATACTTTATCACTAATCAAATTCCAAATAACTTTCTCACTATACCCCATACTTTTTAGTTTAGGTACTTCTTCTTTAAATAATCCATTAATATATGTAACAACATCAGCATATTCCATCTTTTTATTCATGCCTAGATATTTTTCGTATTCATCATATAAAGAAACTTTTTTAGAATTTGCTATCCAATTAGTAATATGATCAAGTTTATCATGGGATAAAATTTCATTTTCTTGTTCTTTTGTTAATGACAAAATTTCACTTGCTTGTGAAAATGAATAGCCCTTGATTAATAATTTAATCCGTGTCAAATTTAACACAACAACAATTCCAATAACTAAGACAACCCCAACAGCCCCAACAAGAGCAACGCGTCCAACCTTAAGGCGACTTCGACTACTTGTTCCATAACTGCTGTAATATCCATAATCTCTTTTCTTTTTAAACATTATTATATTACCTCTTTAATACTTTCTCTTTATTTACATGTACTTAAATAATCGTTACGCCCTAATTCATATTGATCGTTACCATTACTATCAATCACTACTACTAATGGCATATCCTCAACTTCTAAACGTCGAATCGCTTCAGGTCCAAGATCATCAAAAGCAATTACTGTACATTCTTTAATGCAATTAGACATCATCGCTCCGGCTCCACCGATAGCACCAAAATACACTCCATGATATTTAATGATTGCATCTTTAACTGCCTGCTGACGATATCCCTTACCAATCATCGAACGTAATCCTAACTTGATCATTGTTGGTGCAAAAGCATCCATTCTCCCAGACGTTGTAGGTCCTCCACTCCCAAATACTTTACCAGGTTTACTTGGCGTTGGTCCCACATAAAAAATTACTTGATCCTCTAAATGAAAAGGTAATTCCTTTCCTTCTTCAATCAAAGCCATCAAACGTTTATGAGCCGCATCACGACCCGTATAGATAGTTCCGCTTAGTAACACTTCATCACCAGCATGTAATTGTTTTATTTTTTCAACGGTAAGCGGTGTTGTCAATTTAATCATAATGAAGCCTCCTTATGACGCGCTACATGGCAGCAAATACTTACTGCAACAGGCATTCCAGCAATATGAGTAGGATGAGTCTCAATATTCAATGATAGAGCCGTAGTTTTTCCACCATAACCAGCTGGTCCAATTCCTGTAGCATTGATCATCTCTAATAATTCAGTTTCTAAAGCAGCATATCGGCTATCTTCGTGATGGGTTCCAATTTCACGCATCATTGCTTGTTTTGACAACATCGTAACTTTGTCAAATGACCCTCCGATCCCTACACCAATCACCATCGGCGGGCAAGCATTAGGTCCAGCGTCATTAACCACTTTCATTACAAAATCTTTAACTCCCTGCAATCCATCACTTGGTTTTAACATTTTAATTTGTGACATGTTTTCAGACCCAAATCCTTTTGGAGCTACAACAATTTTAAATTCATCACCACAAACAAGATCAAAATAAATAATTGCTGGGGTATTATCTTTAGTATTGATCCGTTCAAATAATGGATCATCAACTACTGATTTACGAAGATAACCTTCCTCGTACCCTTGACGCACTCCTTCATTAATAGCAGCTTTTAAATCACCATCCACATGAACTTCTTGTCCAATTGTAATATACACAAAAGCCATACCAGTATCTTGACAAATCGGCATCATATTATCTTTAGCTAAATCAGCATTATCAATCAATACTTCCAAAGTCTTTTTAGCTAAGGGATATGGTTCTGTATCTGTCTTATCTTTAAGTGCCTTAAACACATCACTGGGTAAATTACAAGCTGCTTCCATACATAGTTGTTTTACTGTTTTTGTAATATCTTCACATTTAATCTCACGCATAACTTTTTCCTTCCATAAAAAAAGGTTAAAACCTTTTTAGATAATTTTTTCCTGAATTCCTGGATAATATAAAGAATAATATCGCAGTGACATCAATTCAACTGCTGTTAATAACGTATGTTTACCAATCTTTCGCTGTTCGCTATCACCTAATACAATCGTATAATTAACGTTTATTCCAATATCTATCCCTGGATTATTTGTCATTAAAACAACCTTACATTTTGATTTCTTTAAATACTGTAAAACTTTCGAATTACTCCGTGCATAAAATCCATTTACTGTCACAATAATTGCAACACTATTTTCATCCATCAAACGCGCACAATCAATCTGACGTTCTGTTTCCATATATGCCATTGTAAACTTTTCCAGCATTAGTAAATCAGTTTGAAAATGCAACGCTGCAGAATGAGAAAACTGAGTTCCAAAAAAAGCTACTGAATCACTATCATGAATAGCCTGTAGAACTTTATCAATCACATTCCAGTCTAACCGCTGTGACAATTTTGAAATAGCATCACATACTTGATCACTATAATATTTAGTACATTCTTGAGGTTTATCTTTCATCATGTCCAAAGGAACATTAATTAAATTATTAAACTTTTTGCTATCTGAAGCAAATGAAGAACATTCTTGTTTTAAATGAGCATAATTTTCATATCCTAAAGCACGACAAAAACGTGAAATCGTTGCCGGGGATACATAACATTCTTTAGCAAGCTGACTAATTCCCATTTTGGCCACTTTCGAAAAATTATGAGCCATATACCAGGCAATATTATAATTTGTATCAGCTTCACTAGCTGTATCTAAAAAGATAATTAAACGATAAAATAAGCTTTTCATCCTCATTCCTCCACTTATGTGTATTATACACTATATTTCGCCATTTTAAAATAGCTCGATATCTATCCGAACGAATAATTATCACATATTTTAAGATATTCTATATACATTTTCACCATTGTTTAGTTATATACTAACAATGTAGTCAAAAGAAATATTCGATTTTCCCTTCAATATAATGACTACAAACAATATATAAAGATATCCTTCCCTGATATCATGTATTATTAGTATCCTTTCCCTGATAACTAATAATAAAAGCGACAAGTGATTTCCCCACTTGTCGTTTTTCTGTTTCTATAAAATTTGACTATAAACACGTAAAACGTTCTTATAAAAAACTTTCTCAATTTCATTTTCACTAAAGCCAGCTTCCTGCAGTGCAGCAGCTAATTGGGGCATCATCGAAGCATCAGCTAATTCAAGGTTTTGATCAATACCATCAAAATCACTACCTAAGCCAACATAATCTATCCCCACCAGTTCCTTAATATATAAAATATGTTTAACCATATCTTCAATACATGAACGCATCCCGCCATGACTCGATGGTTTTAAGAAATCTCCGCAAAAATTAATTCCCATGACGCCATTACGTTTCGCTAACTGTTTGATCATATCATCAGACATATTTCGAGCAACTCCGCAAACGCTACGAGCATTACTATGTGATGCAACAAACGGTTTTGTCGTATATTTTAATACATCATAAAATCCCGCATCACTCAAATGTGAAACATCGATAATGATTCCCAACCGCTCCATTTCCTTGACATAAGCAATCCCAAAATCAGTTAATCCATCTTCTGTATTTAAATGATATAAATCTTTAAATTCCTTAGTACTAATCAAATTAGGATAACCTATTCCGTTAGGATGATTCCAAGTTAAAGTAATCATCCTAACGCCTAGACGATAATAATTACGTAAGATTGCAAGATCATTATTTACGACTGCCCCTTCTTCCAATGTAAGCATCGCTGACATTAGACCATTTTTTTGATTATTAAGAATATCTTCATAACTATATACTGGTTTAATCAGCTCAGGACTTTTTTCTAGTTCTGTATAATATAGATCAATTAATCGCTGTGCCTTTGTTAGCGGATCAAGATGATCACTTAAGTTTACAAACATCGCAAAATTTTGCAACAAATAATCACCTTTAACCATTTTCTTTAAATCAATATTAAAATCATTTTTTGATAAACAGCCACCTTCATCATAAAGCCGCAAGATGGTATCACAATGCATATCAACAACTTTCATTTTCTCACCTATTACATCTTATGTATATAATGCACAGATATACATTTCATCCCGCCATGACAAGTCAATACAGCTGGTAACTTGTTTACGATAACCTCAATATTATCAAAAATATCTTGTAATAATCGTTTTGCTTTCAGCGCTGATTCTTCATTATCAGCATGAGAGATGTATAATGTATAATCCTTAGCATTAACACCAGCATTTTTAAATTTGTCAATTACAGTTTTAACAATTTTTGATTCTGTCCTACTCATCGCATATTTATCGACACAACTACCATCTTCCTTCAAATAAAGTAAAGCTTTTACTTTCAAGATTGATGCCATTTTAGCAGCTACCGGCGATAACCGTCCCGAGCGCGCCAATTGCTTAAAATCAAATGGGGCTAAAAAAGAAAAACTATTTTTAGTTTTCATTTCTAACATTTCAAAAATTTCATTTACATCATGATCATTATCAGCCATCTGTTTAGCCGCTAATGCCATATCCATGACAGGTGCACCAACTTGGCGGCTATCATAAATATACATATTATTCATTTCTAACTGATTTTTCACAAGATTAAATCCACTCCAAGTTCCACTTAAATCACTACTGCAGGTGATAATGATAATAGCTTCATAATTTTTAGCTTTCCAATTCGCCATTAATTCATGTAAATATCCAGTATTTGGCTGTGATGTCGTAGGGATACATCCAGCTTCCAGTTTTTTATATAATTCTTCCGTTGAAATATCAATTTGGTCTTTGTACTCGATCCCGTCAATCAGTACACTTAGTGAGACTAACTCAATTCCAGATTCTTTCGCTTGAACCCCGTTCATCGCACTTGTTGTATCGGTAACAATTAAATAATTTTTCATTATTCTTTATCCTTTCATAATTCCAATTCTTTATCTTGGTAATCTTTAGTGAGATGTTGATAGTCTTTTAGCCAAGTAACTCCTTCTAAATATTCCTCTTCACTCAAGAGTTCATCTAAAATGTTAAAGTGAACTAGCATACAAACATCATAAATGCTTTGCCATAAAGCATCAAATTCATTATCACTAGCCTTCAAATCACTTTGTTCACTCTCTATGTATGCGACTAACTCATGAGCCAGCTTGGTTGCTTTTTCTTTTTCAGTTGCAGCCATTATATATCCTCCTTGACTTTTATATAATGAAATTATAACATTATTTTAACAAAAGGAGTTAAAAACATGAAAACAATTTCAATTTTCCAAGTCCAAGACATCAATAATTTATTAAAAGAACGCCAATTTGACTACATTCTCAAATTACGTGATGCTTGTGGCAGTCAAAGTCTCTATCTTGAATGTACTGGTGAAGAAACCGATATTAATATATTATGCAATGTAATCAATGAATTATTAAAAAATGATTATTTACAAGTAATTCCCGGAACTATCAATCCATACAACCTGTTATTAAAATAATATATTAATTATTACCATAAGCACGATAACTTATTATATTATTTTCATAAAATGAAAGCGGTTTTCATCACCTGAAAAAAGACCACTTTCTTTTCTTTTGCCGTTATAATAGCCTTGTAACAAAAAACAAAGGAGATTTACAAATGGCAAAAAGACCTGTAAAAATTGCTACCATCGGTGGCGGGAGTTCATATACTCCAGAATTAGTTGAAGGATTTATTAAAAGATATGATGAACTACCTATCAAAGAACTGTGGTTAGTTGATATTGAAGAAGGTAAAGAAAAATTAGAAATCGTTGGAGCAATGGCACAAAGAATGGTAAAAGCTGCGGGTGTTCCTATGACGATTCATTTAACATTAGATCGTGAAGAAGCTTTAAAAGACGCTGATTTCGTTACTACTCAATTTAGAGTTGGCTTATTGGATGCAAGAATTAAAGACGAAAGAATTCCCTTAAGTCATGGGATTATTGGGCAAGAAACAAATGGTGCCGGAGGAATGTTTAAAGCATTTAGAACTGTTCCTGTTATCTTAGAAATCGTTGAAGATATGAAAAGACTATGTCCAAATGCCTGGCTAGTAAACTTTACTAATCCTAGTGGAATGGTTACTGAAGCTGTTATCAAATATGGTAAATGGGATAAAGTTGTTGGTTTATGTAATGTACCTATCTCTTGCCGTAAAATGGTTGGGAAAGCTTTAGATAAAAACGAAGAAGAATTATTCTTTAAATTCGCTGGATTAAACCATTTTCACTGGCATCGAGTATGGGATGTTGATGGAACTGAATTAACTGATAAAGCAATTCAAAAACTATATGTTGAAAACGATGGTTTAAGAAAATTTGGGGCTAATGCTACACGTGCAAAGGAAGAAGAGGAAAAAGCCGCTAAACGTGCCGCTGATGCCGGAGTAGCAAATATTAAAAATATTTCATTTGTTGCAGAACAAATCCAAGATTTAGGATATCTGCCATGTATGTATCACCGTTACTACTATATCACTGATGATATGCTTGAAGATGAAATTGCCGACTTCAAAGAAAATGGTACTCGTGCTGAAGTTGTAAAAAGAACAGAAGCTGAATTATTTGAATTATATAAAGATCCTAATTTAGATTATAAACCAGAACAATTGACAAAACGTGGTGGTACTTATTATAGTGATGCTGCTTGTGAATTAATCAACTCAATCTATAATGATAAACGTACAACTATGGTCGTATCAACACAAAACAAAGGGGCATTAACTGATCTTCCATATGATAGTGTAGCTGAAGTATCTGCTATCATTACAGCAGCAGGGCCAATGCCAATTTCTTGGGGAACATTAAAACCTGCAGCTCGGGGAATGGTTCAAATTATGAAAGCAATGGAAGAAACTACAATTGAAGCTGCCGTTACTGGTGATTATGGTAAAGCATTACATGCATTTACAATTAATCCATTAGTTCCAAGTGGTCAAATTGCTAAAACATTATTAGATGAAATGTTGATTGCTCATAAAAAACACTTACCTCAATTTGCTGATAAAATCGCTGAATTAGAAGCACAACAATAAAATAACCTGGAGTTTTGAAGCGAACCTCCTAAGTTGAAGCAACAACTTAGGAGGTTCATTTCATTCTTCCAGGTTTTCTTTATTTTATCGGCTTCCGCCTCCGCCGCCTCCGGAGAAACCACCTCCGCCTCCGCCAAAGGAACTAAAACCACCGCCACCGCTATACGATGAACTATGAGCTGCACTATATGCATTAGCTGCACTACGAACACCACCATACATAAATGTTCTCGTTGCTAACATCGTATAAGTGTAATCAATATTTGAATATTGATTAAATTCTGGGCAGAGTTTACCAATTTGTTTTTCTACCTCGTCAGCAATACCAAGAATTGAAGCAAACATTAAATATTCTTCCCAGAGTTTTACTTCAATTACTTCTTTTTCTTCAATACTACTAAAGTCTAATAAAAAGCGTTTTAATCCTTTAGTATAAATGATATCATCTCTAAATGATGGTTCATAAACTACTTTTTCATTTGCAATATCTATTCCTAAGAACTTTTTATAAGTTGTTTGCTTTTTCATTAAGCCTTTTTCTTTTAATTCTTTTTCTTCAAATTCAATCAAATCATTAAACCAATCTTCGATTTCTTCATAATTCCGTTTACACCAACGTTCAAATTCTTTATTCTCTAAGATTTGATTATCACCACTTGCTTCCCGAAAATAACCTAACATCTTTTCTTCTAAAATATTTTCTGTTGGAATCTCACCACTGAAATCAATTTCATATTTATCTTTTTTAAACCAGCCAGTGCTCGGTTCCATGGTAAAATTCACATAGCCATCTCTGATCCATTTTAACAACATAGCACACAAGATACCTGAACGATCATCTTGCTGGATAATCCCTGCTTTTGTTGCAACGTAATAAAAATAGTAGATATCTTTATGACAAGGAATATCACGGAACGGATTAACATGTTCCATTGTCGGAATTTCATTGTTACCGTCACTAAAATATAATTGTTTATTTTTGTTTGCTTTAGATACAACTCCAACAATTACTGCAATTATCCCAGCAAGTACCGCAACACTAATACCAATAAACATAAATATTGAACCATCACTAGAATCTTCTTGATAACTTGAGCCATCACGTGCATCTTCTAAAACAGCTTCAAATGATTCATTTTTGGTTATTGCATTGCTAAAAGTTCCATCGGGTACTCTAACTAAAATATTAACATAATTAATATCGCCTCGACGATTATTGTTTAAATCACGATTCGATATAATTATCGCTCCATGATCATCAAAAATAACTTGTCCTTCATAGCCAAAGCCCCAAATATCACTATCTTGATCATAAAACTTGTAATCAGAACTAATCGTTGCTTCAAATTCAGCTGGTTTAGGATTCATTTCCTGATTAAGTAATTGCCAATTAAACCCCTGAGCATCACTATATTGATTAACAAATGGAGTAATCGTATAAGTCATCGTATATGTGTGTTGACCATAATCACCTATCCCATAACATAACTCATAACCATCACTCTTTTCAATGATCCCACATTTATTTTTCTTCTCTTGACGACTAGCATCAATATCCCAATTATCAACATATTGATATTTTGTTCCTTTTTCATCGACAACAGAAAAATCACTGATCGTAGCCCCATAAAGATTATTAAATGCCTTGTAGTTTTCTGTTCCTTCAATCGCATCCATCTTCCAAGTTTCCTCAACTTTTGCTGAACCATCTTGATTAATATAAATGTTCATATTAACCGCTTGAAGGTCATTCCCTGATGCCAAAACAGGTAACGGCATCAAAGAAACCAGAAAGATTGAGAGTGCTAAAAATAATTTTTTAAGTTTCATTTTAAAATTTAACCTTTGGTACTTCTTTATCTGTTTCTTGAACCTCAAAATAATCAAAAGTTCCAAAACCAAATATTTTTGCAATAAGCACTGAAGGGAAAACTTCTGTTTGATTGGTATATTTATTTACTGAATCATTATAAAATTGTCGTGCATACGTAATTTTATCTTCTGTAGCTGTCAATTCTTTTTGTAATTCCATAAAATTAGTATTAGCTTTTAAATCCGGATAAGCTTCACCTAACATCATTAATCGGCTTAAAGCCTGATTTAATTCACCAGAAGCTGCAAGCTGATCTTGAGGACTATTGGCAGTCACATAAGTATTTCTTGCTTTTATTGCATTTTCTAACGTTTCCTTTTCGTGACTAGCATACCCCTTGACTGTTTCAACAAGGTTCGGGATCAAATCAGCCCGCCTTTTTAATACCACATCAATTTGTGCCCAGTTAGTTTTAACCCGGTTCTTTAATTTAGTTAATGTGTTATATGCAACTATGCAGTAAATCACAATTAACGCCACTACTATAAGTACAATAATTATTGGTATACTCATTTTTAAACGCCTCCTTTTTCTATACTTATATTATACAATCTTAGTAAGAATATACAACGAATACGATAATCATAAAAATGTCAAATTTCCAAAAAAGGATGTCATATTAAAACATCCTTCTATTATTATTAATTATTTTCTTTTCTTCTTTTCATCCATAAAACCAGACTCGCAGTTGAAACCATTAATGCAAATATACCAGCAAAATTAGCCGCATCACCAGTTTTTACTCCTTGAGAAGACTCTTCGCTAATCGCAACTTTCTCTAATTGTTCTAGTGCATTTTGTAAAACCGTTTTGGCTTCATCAACAGCTGCCAGTGTCGCCTTTTCATCTGCTAAGACAATTTTGGCTGCTGATAAAGCTTTTTCTAATCGTTCCCAAGAAGCCCTTGTATAATCTTTAGCAGATAATTTTTCAGTCCGCTCAACTAGCTCCTGTAATTTAATCTTATTGAAATCACGAATATTTAAATTTTCAATTGCCACATTTAACCGTGTAATAGCAGCATTTACCTGAGCTTGAGTTACATCATTTCCAGTATAAATATCTTGTGCTGCTTGTAAAGCGGTCTTAAACTCTTTAACTAAATCAGCATCAAGATTACTTAAAATATCTTCAGTAATCTTATCAGCAATAGCTAAAAGTGCTTCTAACTGACTCTTATCAACTTTTTCTTCAGTCTTTTTAACTAAAGCTTGATACATAGTTTGTAATTTTTCATAACTATCATCAACTTGTTTTTGTGTTGCCTGATCATCTTTCAAAATCACTATTGCTTGATCATATGCTTCCTTAAATTCTTGATACGATTGGACTGTATATTCTTCACTTGTTTCAAAAACTTTCTTTATTTCATCGCTTTCAATATAGTTTTCAAGAAACTCTTTGTTTACCGAGATAATATATTTAATAGTATAATTTTCTATCGTTTTACCATCTTCCGCTCTAACAATGATCTTTACTTCATTATTATATACTGGTAAAACAGTAATTGCTTCATTATTATTACCTTGAGCTATAACTGATGGGGTATCAGCTGTTTTCAAATCAACAGTATATGTTTTAGTAAGCTTATCATACCCTCGATAACCATTAAATTCTTTAATATTAACCCCATCTAATTTTAAATCATCTAGATTTGCAGATGAATTTGCAGTTACTGGTAAAATATAATCATATACTTCTATTTCTGTTAAACCAATACATTTATTAACTTGCGGTGACTTCATCCATATGCGTAATTTATTAGTTGTAATCGGGTGAATAAATCCATATGGAGTATCACCAGATGTATATGGTACTTGTGTAATGTGCGAAGACTCAATTTCTTGCCATGAATTTGTTGGAACATCATAATATTCAAACCGGACATTGTTATCACCTGGTAAAACACTGAATTGATTATCCGTAAAATGCCACAGTTTAATATTTTGCATCAAGTATTCTTTTTGCCATTCTAATTGTACATAAGTATCCACCGGAGGATTTTCATTTCTTAAACTCCAATTTGTCCACCGTGCGCTTTCGCGTCCACTTTCATTAGTAATCCCATCATTTAATTCACTCAATGAATCATTGATTGGCGTTGCTGTTGGTTCACTTGGAACACCATTGACCATTTTCCCATTTGTAAATAATGATGTATCTTGATAATTCTTTGAAGCAATATTCTGTGAATCAGCTAATTTTGGTGCTACTCGAACAGTTGCTGTAACATCTTTTACTTCATTTAGAACATTGACTGTACCTTTTACTGTTACCATTCCTTCATTTTTAAAAGCATCAGCAGGAATATTCCATTTAACCGGAAAAGCCTCACTATAATTTCCATTTTCATAAAGTCCTCGAACCGTTTGTGGTAATACCGGTGTAATTCCTGCACTAGTTACTGTTGAATAGTTTTCCATGGCTACGACATTACCAATTACATGAACCGTTACAGTTACTACAGCTTCACTATCCTGAAGTTTTCCTGTTATTGTGAACTCACCAATTTTATTTAATGATTCTTTATCATATTCATTCCATTTAATCGTTAAGTCTCTTGTCTCCCCATTATTGTATGTTCCTACAACTTTTGCAGGCAGATCAGGTTCTTCACCAACATTAACATATAAATTTTTAGCAATTGTGTAACTTTGCAGATAAGCATCACCCTCAACAGCATTTTTAACCGTCTTGACAGAAATATTTGAACCACTTAAACCATCACTGCTGGCACTAAGTGTAAATGATCCCTCATCTTTAGTAGATTGAACAATCACTAATGCCTTTCCTGAAAAGGCTTTTCGTGAAGTTCCCTTATAACTATCAGTATCAGCTGCATTACCATTATCAACCCCAACAATTTTACCATTTCCTTCAATCTTGAAATTAATACGATTATCAGCTCCAGCGACAATATTTCCATTCATATCTTTAACATCGACAGTAAGATAAGATAAACTACTGCCATCAGCTAAAATTTCCTTTTTATCAGCACTTATCGCTAATTTTGCAGCTTTGGTATTAGTCGTTACACTGCTTCTTCCTTCAGTTTCTGTAATTAAATTACCTTTTTTGTCATATGCTTTAGCACTCAACGTTCCTGAAGCCCAGGTTACATTAAAGCTTGGGTAAAATTCTCCATTTGAAAATGTTTGATACTTATATCCTAAAGCAGTAGTATGCGTTGTTGCTGTATCCTCCCCCACTTTATTCCCATTTAAATATAACTCCACTTTTGCAGCATTAGTAAATACATCGACCTTGACCTTACCATTATTATTTTTGACTATTTCATCATTGTTCCATGTTGACATTAAATGCAAAGTAGTTGTATCTTCGTCCCACATACTTTTATATAAATAATAAGTATCTTTTACAAATCCTGCAGTATCAACAATTCCAAAATATGATGATTTAGGTTTAGCTCCCTGACCACTTGCACTTCCTGCTCCAGTTCCATTCCATGGCGTTGGTTCACCAATATAATCAAAACCAGTCCACACAAACTCTCCAGCATTGAAATCATTCTTAATAACAAATTGCCAGGCATCACTTGCTGAATGTCCCCAGCCAACTTTTGCCTCATCATTATCATATTCTGACATTTGTAAAGTATTATCATCTTTACCCGTAGTATTATAAACTCCACGACTATGGACAGCACTTGCCGTTTCAGAACCGTATAGTGGCCAATCGCTATAAGTATTGTGCATAGCTATAGTTTGATCACCATTTGCATAGTTCATTCCAACCACGCCACCAGCTTCATATATTTTTTGATTAATTTGGCTGAGCATCGCATTTGGATTAGTATTTTTGCGATTATCACCATTTGTGACTGGACGAGTTGTATCAACCTCTTGAACCCATTTAATTAAATCATCAACTAAATTTAAATAATGTGAGGTATTTCCTGATACTCCTTCATCAATTTCATTACCTAATGACCACATAATTACACTTGGATCATTTTTAGCACCATCAACCATTGCTTTAACATCAAATTCGCCCCACTTCATTCCAGCTTTTCCATTAACAATTTGATTATCGGTACTAATTACTTCATTAAAATGTGAAGTGTAGTCATTAACATTTCCATTTTTATATTCGGTCCAGCCATCAAAAGCTTCATTAATAACTAACATTCCATTTTCATTACATACTTCTAATAAAACTGATGCCGCAGGATTATGGGTAACACGAATCGCATTACATCCCATTTCTTTTAATATTTTGACCTGCCGTTCAATTGCATCACGATTAGCAACTGCTCCTAGTGCACCCTGATCATGGTGCAGACAAACACCTTTTAATTTTATTTTTTCACCATTTAATGAAAAACCTGTATTATTATCAAAATCAAAATAGCGGAAACCATACTCAGTTTCATAAGTATCTAAAACTTTATTATCCGCCACGATTTCAGTTTTCATTGTATATAAATTTGTATCCTCAGTGGACCACAATTTAGGAGCAATAACAGACACTTCCTGTTTTACATCTTTTGTACTTTTAGCTGCTAATTCAACTTCATTAGTGACGGTACTACCCGCGGCATTTCCTTGAGCATCCAATAAAGTATTTTTAACTGTGATCGTTTTATTTGTATCGCTATCATTATCGATTGTTGCTGTAACATCAACTTTAACATTATTGTCCTTAGTATTTTCTAAATCTTTAGCAATGATTTTAGTTCCATTATAGCCAACATGAACCTTATCTGTAACTGTTAACTTTACATCTCGATAAATCCCACTTCCAGAGTACCAGCGACTACTTGGAATTTTATTATTAGTTTTTACTACTAAAACATTTTCAGTCTCACCATCGCAGATTAAGCCCTCAGTCAAATCAAATGCAAAAGCAGTATATCCATATGGATGCTCACCTAATTTTGTCCCATTTAAATAAACTTCAGCATTCATATAAGCGCCATCAAACTCAATCATCAATTGTTTTTCTTGATATTTTTTAGGTACTACAAAAGTTTTTCGATACCAGCCAACGCCACCTGGTAAAAAACCACTCTCTGCTTCTCCGCTTGTTGTGAAATCTTGATCAATACTATAGTCATGTGGTAAATTCACCGTTTCCCAAGTTGAATCATTGTAATCTTTGTTTTGAGCATCATTTATATCACCACGATGAAACTTCCAATTTTCATTAAATAGCGTGGTTCTTTGCCCATCTCCAATGATATCAACATATACTTCTTCGGGGTCTGACTGAGTAATTCTTGCATTTTCTTGTGCTAATACCCCAACTGGTGCTGATGATAACAACATTGAAACAGTTGCTACAGCACATAATTTTTGATTCCATCTTCCTTTCATAACTTCCTCCTTTTCCCGTATAGAATAGCTATTTTGATTAGTTAAAGTTCCCAAATAAATATAAAAGACCTGATTGTTCATCACGCTTATAAACGCTTTAAACAACCAGGTCTTGCCTAATCAAATAGTAACAATCCTATGCACTAACAATTATAGTTAATCACGTAAACCATGTCAATTAATTTACTAATAAAAGATTATTATTTTAGTAAATATAATTATATGTGGAAAAAGCAGGTAAATTACCTGCTTTTATATTTTAGCTCTGATGTTTAAATTTCCTTTTCAACTCAGCTAATAAAACTAATGCTCCGATAAACATTCCTATATATCCAAATAATTGAACCTCATCTCCCGTTGCTACTACTGAACTATCCTTAGACTCATCAGGTTTTACGGTTACTTCACCAGCTTTTTTAAATGAGGCCCTTACACGAATATCAGCCGTAACATTTTTAATCATATATGAGTTATCCTTAATTTCAACTGCCTTTTCATTGATTAGTAATTGATCAAGTTCATAGCCTTGGTCAGGAACAACTTTTAAAGTAACGCTTTCACCAGCGTTAACAGTTGACCTATCAGCTATAACTTTACCATTTACAGTATCTTCAATAAAAATACCAAATGTTGTATCTGAATCATTTATATTTTTTACATTAATACTATCTAAAACATACCAGCCCTGCTCTGTCACTTCCGCATCTTTAAGGGCTAAAGCAATTTCCGGAAGATTATTATTTTTATCATTAACAATTGCTGTTGCTAGTTTGTATTCACCTGATTTAATACTATTTGGCAATTTAAATGTAGTCTCATAATGATTATTTCCATCTTCGAAAAGCCAATCACCCGGGTTTACTTTATCAGTATCTTCATTATATTGATAAATAACCTGATTTGTTTTTGGGTCCAATAATGCGAAAGCAACATGATATTTATTATCCCAATGTTTATTTTTATTCGGCAACATGCCTAGCCCTAAATTACGCCACGCTTGTTTAATCGTTATTTCTTCCCCAGTCGTTAAAAGCTCAGGAACTTCTAAACTAGTCAAAGCGAGGCGATAGCCACCATTCAAACCAAATTTATTCAATAAACCAGAACCGTTTTGTTGATCATTCTCTAGCCATTTCTGACAGTCCATTACAACCCGAGCATCTAGAGTATTTGCTCGACATGTCAAAGCATCAGCTACGACCTGACGTAAAATACCATCCAAAGTCGGATAACCAGCATTATTATACCAGTATTCTCGTACTTTAAATGAATGATAACAATTTTCTGCAAAAACTGGTATTCCTTGATTAAACCATTCTAATGTTTGATTTCTAATTGCATCCGTCATCCAGCCAAATGTATCACGGCGAACAACAAAATCATATTCTTTGTCAAATGCTCCAGTATAAGGTTTGTCAGTATTAATGATCTCATCATTTTCTTGAGTCCCATAATTTTCTGGTTGTCCTTCTTGAGCTCCCAATAAAACATCCGGGAAATATTTATCATATATTTTAATCACTTTTTCAACCGCACCATAAACATTATCATCCCACTCAGTACTAAATTTAACGTGATGTGCTTCACCCCAGTTACCAAAGCCCATACCATCAATAAAAGCAATATCTAAATCATTATTAAACTCTGCACCAAATGCTTTAATAAACTTATCTAATTTTTCTAAGAAAACAGGATCATTAATATATGGATCTTTAGCATCGATTTCTGGTGCCGTATCATCAGTTCGATCAGTTTTATACCAGCTTGCTCCTGCTTTAAATACATATTCTGGTGTTGCCTGCTGAAAAGCATCACTTGAATCCACCAATACCCTAAAAGCTAATTGAATTCCTCGCGCTCTTGCTCCACTAATTAATTTACTCAACCTGCTATCAGGATCATTCCATGCATAATTTCCTTCTGATGGTTCATACCAGCTCCAAGGATTACGAATATATAAAATATTTGTCTTTAAACCTTGAGCATATAATTCATCCATTTCAGCCCAATATTTATCAACATCGGTATCTTGGAATTCATAATATTGAACCCATCCCATTGACGGATTATTATAAATCGTTTCATTATCAACAATAGTTGAAATCAATTTATTGCCGGGCAAAACTCTTCTTGGTACAACAACTTCAAACTCATCTGTGATACCAACATCCTGACCATCTTCACTACTAACCTTTAATGTTATTTTAACTTTTGTATCTGTCAAAGGTGCATTAATATTACCATTTAAATCAATGATTTCCGCATGATCAGAACTATTGATCGATACCTCATAGCCTTTTAAATGAGGAATTGGAAATTTGCTTTCACCTTGATTTACAACTATATTGGTATCAATACTTTCAGCATAGTACTGAGCATTATTATTTATTGTTCCAATTGCATTTAAATCTGTAAATAAATAGGAATTATCCCAAACTAGATTAGCTTTATTTACGATCAAGCGAATTTTACTGGTTGTAAGTTCATTAAAAATAAGCTGCTGTGATTCTCTAATTTGATTATCGGTTTTATGTTTAAAATCAAATGTATCAACATTTTTCCAACCATTACCATCCCAAATTTCCACAGTCAAATTACCAATACCTTGTGAATTAGGAAAATGTGCCGTATAAACAAGTTCATTAGTTGTAATTGTCCGTGGTGAAAAATCTAAGATATACTCATCACTATCAGAATATGTAGTTTTATAATAACTACTTACATTATTATCAACCATTCCAGCTGCATCAATATTTTCACCATTATGATAAACTCGGGCATTTGATAAAAGATTATCTTTTAAATATACACCTTCTGTTTCAATTTCATTGATTACAATATTTTCATTACTTTGTAATTCTAAAATAAATATATTTCCCAAAGATAAATAACCGGGATCAACTTCAAAATAATCCCCATTTTTATCACTTTTCCAGTCTGATTTAAAATCACCAGCTAAATCATTGATCATCCCATTTTCATTGACATTAACATTACGATAATAATTAGTATTCGCAATACCTTTTAAGGTAACAGTTTCAATGTTTTTATTACTCGTATAAATTCTCATTTTCTTTAATGCAATATTGGCAAACTTATTATTTTCAGGTTTAACTTCAAACAATAAAGACGTATTCCCATTATTACTCCAACCGCTTTTTATGTCACCATCAGTTATACTTGTAATTTTATAGGCTTGATCATTAACCAAAGAAATATCTAAATATTTAGAACAGTTTTCAATATTTATATCTTGATCTAACGAAATACGATACTCATCACTATAAAGATCTAATCCCTCACAAGTAACATGAATACTATATGTACCCACTGGTACTGTCTTAGGAATTACAAATTCATAATTTAATTTACCATTTTTCATCTCAACTTGATATTTGACTGGTCTTGCTAGTGATTGATGAGATTTAAAATCGACTAACTCTAAATTTATTGTAGTAGATTTATTCTTATTTTTTATTACCATTGGTACAATATTTTTCACACCATAATTTCCTTGTGAAGAACTTATTTGAATAGATGGTAACTCTCCAGATTTATAACCCCATACCTGTACTTCAACAATATCATTCGTATTTTCCCAACTAGTATATGAATCTAATGTTTTTAACATGATTTTATTAGTTGAATAAACTTGATCAAATTGAATTCGAAATGGCTCACATTCAATATTCTTATCCCACCTAAATTCAAATTCACGACTGCCATTATTTAAAATATTTTCCCAAGTTTGACTACTATCATCCCAATATAATATTTCTGCAACTTTAGGGCCTTGGTCATTTCCATATGTTGAATATAGATCTAAAGAATACACATCTATTAAATCCTCTCCATAATCAAATGTAAAAATTCCTGGATTTTCTCTAGTTGGCTTATTTGTAACGGGCGTATACATTGCCCACTGAATACCATCAATTAAATCGCCTGTTACTCCTGAATATCCAGTAACATTGGTACTGATCTTACTGCTTAAATTAACATTATTTAATAAAATTAGACCATTTGTAACACTTTCACTATCAATCGTTGTTCTTACTTGATATTGACCCCCTGACAATGTTCCTGGTACTTGCAGCACTAATTGAGTAGTGTCACCATTGATTACCCCATTTTGCTTTGTTGCTTCTACTTCTCTTGCTTCTTCATCAATCAGTACTGTGTTATATTCTTTACCACTCAATCCCGTTCCAGTTATCGTAATTGTCAGATTAGCATTTGGTACTACCGGTTTATTATCTTTATAAACCTCTGTATAACCCACTTTCAAGATAGTTTGATCTAAATGCTGTTGCCAATTTCCTTGAGCCTTGATTGGTACAATATAACTAAAAAACATCGCCACTATAACTAATAACGAAACAATCTTACCTCTCTTTTTCATAATAAAGTTTCCTTTCCAAAATAAACACTATTTCATTCGTTTATCCCCTTTATTTCCCCAAACTACTAACACATTTATTTATTATCAATATTCACACTCCTTTTCTACATCTTTTGCAATTGTTACCAAACAATTTTATTGTTATCTACTTTTAGAATACAACGTTTTAATACCAGTGTCAATACAAAATGTAAGGGGTTTCTTTTTTGTACTATATATGCAAAATTGTTACCAAACACTTTACAAAATAATAATTAAATGATATTTTTATAAATAAGGATGGGAGATATTATGAGAAAGTACGAAACAATTTCCATTGATTTAAAGAAACGAATTGAAAATGGTGAATTTGAAGAAACAAAAAAACTGCCTACTGGTGGGCAGCTGATGAAAGAATATGATGCTAGTAAAAACACCATCAGCAATGCTATTAATTTGCTGGTTAATGATGGATTGTTATTTGCTATTCATGGTAGTGGTTTTTACATTCGAAAACCAAATAAAGGAACTATCAAATTAAATAACACAATCGGTTTTTCAGCTGAACATCCCGGTGAAAAATTAGAACGTGATATTTTAAGTTTTAAATTAATTGACTGTGATACTGATCTAGCAGAACATTTAGAATGTAAAGTTGGTACTCCAGTTTATGCAATAAAACGATTAATGTATATTGATGATATCCCTTTTGCTGTTGAATATACTTACTATAACAAAGACATCATTCCTTATCTTAATGAAGACATTGCAAAAACATCAATTTTTTCTTTTATTATTAATGATTTAAAACTTACGATCGGCTTTTCTGAAAAATACATTTTTGCTAAACCACTATCAAAAGAAGATCAAGAGCTTTTAAACCTAGAACCTGGTGCCTTTGGTTTAATTATCGATGATAACGTTTTCCTTTCAAACGGCAAAAAATTTAATTACTCGAAAATCTGGTATAATTATAAATATGCTAATTTTTTCAACAATGATAAATCAACTCGTAAAAAATCATAAACAGTATTATAGTTTATGATTTTTTATTTAGTCTGATTATGATTTCTATTATGACTATCTTGATTATGCCCTGGCTGACACCCTTCAGGAACCTCCTCTTGATTAAATATAGCTAAAATATTATACAGTTCTTGAACACTAAACTTATTAAGTTCAGCAAAAGAATATTGTGAAGTATAAGACATAATCGTTCCAATAATTTGATATTTACCCGCAGACATATGATGTGATGAAGCGTTATGATGAGTTTCTTGATCAACTTGTGAACAATGATATCGATTAGTTCCAAGCTGCTTTGATAATAAATTATTTAATGTTATTTCAAGGCTTGATGATAAGCTTTGATTATTAGCAAATACCGAAACTTCTAATAAACCATTTTGAAGATAATCATTATATTGCTCGTCACTTAGCAAGGTAAGTATTGCTGCTTGAAGTTTTACACCAGTAAGAGTTAATTTATCGATAACTCTTTGGTCCTCTTGATTGTAGGTAACTACTTTAATAACTATGTCTTTTGCATCAAGCTGCAATTCTAAACTTGGATTAATATCCAGTGAAACATAAGCTACTGGAACAATCTTGCCATCTTTAGGAAAAATAAATATACCGAACAATAAGACACAAACGCATAACGGCACTAAAAGAAGCAAATTAGAATAATGCTTACAATTAATTACATAATTAAGAGTTTGTTTCTTTATCTCTTCACTAGCATAGATTTGATCAAGCTCTTTCAATGGGTTATTCAAAATAATCACCTCCAATCTATCCTTTAATTGTTTTTGGCTCGTTTAAGCCATGTATGAATCGTATTTTCTTTTTTATGAAGGATATGTGCTATATCAACAGCCTTATAACCCTCATAATAAAAGAGATAAATAACATTACGATAACTATTTGGTAACGATAACACAGCTTGCATTAAATCAGAACTTTGATGATAGATTAAATATGAATCATCAACTGATAATATTTCAATATTTTGTTTGAATTCAACACTTTTACGAAACCAGCTTTTAAAAACATCTTTGCATGCATTTATTGTGACTCGAATAATTCAAGCTTTCTCATGCTCAGGACTGTTAAAATGCGGACCATTTGCATATTTAATAAAAACAGTTTGAAAAATATCGTCAACATCACATTGCTGTTTCATCTGAATAAAACATATTTTTTTTACCATATCTGCATATTGATCAATGGCTTTGGTTATTTCTTCTTCTGTACGCATAAGTCCCTCACATATTCTAATCGATATTATTTAATGATGGCGACTAGAATGAAAACGGCAGCCGTCTTTTTGATGCACCTTTATTTGATGATGAGTTGATGAACACTGTGAAATTTGTTCTTCGTTACAAGCCTCGGTGCAAGAGCAATATTATACAGTTGTCTCAATCGTTTGTTGTGATAAGCTTATCACTTGTGTTCCAACCGGTTGATCTGCCTTAACTGTTTGAATCAATGGTACTGACATTATCGTCATTATAAAACCTGTAATAAAAAAATATCAAATTTTATTCATAATAATCTTACATTCCTTTCCGCTTGCGGCTGTAAAACACACATAGTCATGAAAATGATTTGTCTCTGCAGGCATTTTATTCTTTAACTGAAAGTAGATACATATTACAAACTAGTTTCGTGGGCCGATATTACACCCGAATGCAATGAATCAGCTGGTAAAAAGAAATAAATTAAGATTTCAAGCACAGGTGTACATCTTAAAACATGTCTTGTACAGGTTGCACATGCAGCAGTTAAAGATAAAGATCGAGACTACTATGCCAATAAATTCAATAAGATTTCTAAGCGCCATGGCAAGAAAAGAGCTATCATTGCCATTGCCAGAAAAATATCGGTAGCTATCTATCATATACTTAAGACTGATGAAGTTTTCAATCCAAGCGATATGGCCAACAAAGAAACATCTCAAAGGAAACGCATCGAATATATAAAAAACAATTTCAAGAGTGCTTATAATCAATTAATGCGTACTGAATTAAGCAGTGAAGAAATTCTTGCATTTCTTCCAACAAAAATCTACTGACTCACCCCAAACAGAACAGTATACCTTTGCGGGGGAAAGGGGGGATTATTCCTTGTTCTATAGATATAAATAACTTTCTTTATATAATATTTATTTTCATATTAAAAATCCTCCTTTGGTAGATGATATTATTCTACCAACGAAGGATAGTTCACACAAACCATTTTAAAGTTTCGGGAATTCTGATTTATCATCAGAACTCCCCCTTAATATTTTATAGCAATTTTATGAAAGCACTCGATTATTTAGAGCGCCTATTATTTAGTTTTCTTCTTAACATTTCTACAGCAATCATAACTGATGATAAACCAAGTGTTAATAAAGATGCGAAACTTGTTTGATCCCCTGTGCTGGTACTTATCTGTTTTTTAGAATCTTTAGATTCATTTCTAGAAATCATTGTTTCTTTTCCTTGTGAATCTATTTCTCCTGGTTTTGATTCATCTGAATTTTGCTCATTACCTTTAGAATCATCTTTACTTACAACAGCCTCTACTGCTTCACTAGCTTCAGATGTTGTATAGAATTCGTCTCCAAAGACAACGACCTTATACGAGTATGTTCCAGCATCTAATCCTGTTTCTTCATAACTATTTGTATCTACTATCGCTACTTCCTCATATTGTCCAGCTGCATTAGCTTTTAAAATTTGATACTTAGATGCGTGATTGACTTTATCCCATGTCAATTTAACAGTGTTTTTAGAAACTGTTGCTTTTGATGTTACTGCTTCTAATTGTTTCGTAATTCTTATAGATACTTCATTACTATCCATAGAATCAGTAAAAAATTCATTTCCTTTAGCAACTAATTTATAACTATAATCTCCAGGATCTAAGTTTTGATCTTGATAAGCTACTTGATTAGTTGATGCTATCTTTTGATATTCACCATTATTTTGTTTACGATAAAATTCATAACTTGTTGCATTTTCAATAGCACTCCATGAAAAAGTTACATGATTATCATCAGTTGTTTTATTTAATACTGGTGTTTCTAATGCCCCCATGACAGTTAAGCTAAATGTTCTTGAAATAACACCTGATGAAACAGTAATTGTAGCTTTCCCTGGTTTTAATGCATGAACAATACCATTGGTTACAGTAGCAACATCTGGATTATCACTACTCCATACTAATATACTTGGATCTAATGTTGTTTTAACTTGAATTGTATAATCTTGATTGACACCTACTGTCGCTGAAGTCACATCTAAATCAATAGCAGTTGGAACAGAAACTTTAATAGATTGCGCTCTACTTAAATCACTGTTTGAATAATCAGCATCACCACTACATGCTTGAACTTTATAATAGTATTTCCCATCAGCTAACTGATCAATAGAATAATAAGTATCGGTAATAGGTGATTCATTAACTTTAGTGTACTCACCATCAGCTTTATCACTTACATAAACATCATAATGATCGGCAAATTCAATAGCATACCATGATAAATCTACACTATTATATGTTTTTTGATCTAATGTTAATGAAGGTTTACTGATTTTACCAATTACTTTTACTTTAACTTCATATGTTTTGTTGTTAGCAGCAATAGCTGTAATTGTAACTTCGCCTAGTTTTTTAGCGGTAACAACACCTTTAGCGTTTACTGTTGCTACTTCTTCATTAGAAGATTTAAATGTAATTGATCGGTCAGTCGCATTTGCAGGATAAAATACGTAATTTAATTGTAATTTATCTTTTAAAGCAATTTTACTTTCTTGAGGTCCAACTAAAATATGATCTAATTCAATCGGTTCAACATATCCAGCCTTCATTGAATATAGTGAAGCTCCATAGTCTAGTGCTCTTTGTTCACAACGTACTTTAACATAACGAGCCTTCACTGTATCAAATTTGATAGTTTCTTTTTCACCTTTACTATCTTTTGTTGAATAAACATCTTCCCAAGATGAGGCATCATTAGATACTTGAATTGTATAAGCCTTTGCATATGCTGCTTCCCAATCTAATTTTAATTCATTAATATCTTTAGATTCACCTAAATCTATATAAATCCATTCATTTTGATCATTTACATCAGCTTGCCAACGTGAAACATGTCCATCATCTATTAAAACATTTCTAGCTGCATCATTATTTGTCGATGCATTTGCAGCGACGCCATCATAAAGCATTTCGTCAGCTTGTGCATCTTTAGATGAACCAACTGTATACACTTGTAGTTCTTTAACATTGATTGACCCTTCAACATTATAATCAACTTTAATATACCGTGCACCAGCAGCATCAAATGATAAATCAATATTTTTATCTAATGTAGATGAATCTATAGATGTCCAACTTTCACTATCTGTTGAATAATAAACTGTATATGTTCCTTGTACAGCTTGTTCATGATCAAAAGTGATACGATCAATGTTATATGTTTTAGCTAAATCAAATGTAAATGAACCTTGACCAGATAATGTCGTTGATGTATCCATATTTCCATCATGTAAATTATCATAAGTGTTTCCTTCATACATTGCATCAACACCTACATTTTGTCCAAATGGTTGTGCAGCTGATGAATTTCTTACTTCCATTTCACGTAAAGCATAACCATAACCCTGACCTAATTTAATACCTTGCATTCTTACATAACGCGCTTTGATGGTATCAAAATTACAAATATCTGTAGCATCATCACTATTATTGTTTGCCTGATTGTAAATATAAACAGTCTTCCAATTTTTTTCATCATCAGATACTTGAATTGCATATTTATTACCTGGTGCAGTATTGTTAACCCAATGTAATTTTACTTGATTAATGTCCATTGAAGCTTCTAAGTCTATATAACAATGCTCTTTATCACGATTATCGACATTTCTAAAATCAGATGACCATGTAGAATCAAGATTGCCATCAACAATGTTTTGTTTACTATTTTCATTTTCTGAAGAAGAAACAACAACATTTTTATTGTAAGCTAAGTTACCACTAATCAATTCATTAGTATCTGATAAACCTTTTTCACCAGCAAGTAATTCTTCTTCAATTTCTTCATCTTCTTTTACACTAAATTTAGGTGCTTTATCATATAAATCTTTATCACCTGTATCTTCACCATTATTAATGACATAATTTCCACTAACAGTATCAGAAGCAATCATTCCTTTTTTAAATGCTTTGACTTTAATTTGTGTATCTTTAGTAAGCATCAAACCAGGAATATATAATTTAGATTTTTCTGTTGGTTCACTACCATCTGTTGTATATCTAAATTGAACACCCTTTGTTCCACTAGCAACACTTAAGAATTGATTTCCTTGATATGTTCCTGATTTTAATGATAACTGTGGCTTTGTAATCTTACGCGCTTCATAAACAGCAATTTCATAAAGTGAATAAGTATAGTCAGTCCCAGCTTGATTCATTTTAATACGTACATATCTTGCTTTTGTTGGATTAAAGATAGCTTTATCAAAATTACCGTCTCCATTTGTTTCAGTATAAACTGTTTTCCAGCTTGCCTCATCATCAGGAGTAGAAGAAACTTGAATTTCATATCCTTTAGCATAAGCTGCTTCCCAACTTAATTTTACTTTATTAATATCATATTCTTGTTGTAAGTCTACATAAATCCATTGATCATCTTTTTGTGCTGCTTCCCATCTTGTTTTAGCGTTATAATCAGTAGCATTACTTGCCACATTGCCATTTTCACTAGAAGCAAAAACTGGTTTATTTGTAGCAAGATTGATTCCGGTAGTAATACAATTTGTATCAATATTGATTTTTACTGAATTCATTGATGAATTAATATAATCATCTTTAACTGCAATGGCTTTAATTGTTGTTGATTCGCTTACAGCAATTCTTCCTTTATATACAGAAGAATTCGTTGTTGGTGCGCTTCCATCAGTTGTATAGTAAATTGTTGCTCCTTTTGTATCAGATGAAATCTTTACGTATTGAGTGTCATCATAAGTATCGCTTTCAACAGAAAAAATGGTTTTTTTTGTTTGTACGGCATCCTTTTGAGTAGGATCTAAACGTAATAATGATTGGGCCCCTACTGTTGCATTTCCTACAACTTTATTTTCACTATTTTTAAATGTAACTTCTATATCATGATTTGTAGGATTCCATACCATTGCTTGGTATTGTTTTTTACCATCAACTTCTTTTTCATATACTGAAGAAGAAACACCACCAGTAGCATAAATTTCAGTTGTTCTTTGTCCTAAATCTTTTATATTATTTAAGAACCAGTATGTGTTAAATCCTTCTGCTTGTGATTGCGTATCATGATTTAATTCTTGCATTGCTCGATCAATATCACTTAGTGATAAAAATGGTAAGAAAATATGTTGCCAAGAATTAAGTGTATCTGGATAATCCTCAACATCTGGATGAGCTTCCTTTTGTCCATTTGTATCATCAATAACACCTTGATAAATATCTGCTGCTGCTTTTTTATCTACACCATAATAACTAATATATTCTCCCACTGGACACCAGTGAATACCATAAATATAAGTTGGATATCCACCAAAGAAGGTACCATAGAAATAACTGCTTCCATAAGATTGACCAATAATCTTACTTGGCCAATCTTCAGGCCATCCACTATGATCTAAACCATCATTCGTGTTACCATAATAATTAAACCAATAATGTTCTACTGCATTTAATTCTGTTGTAAATCCAAAGATAGCAGAATCTCTCATCTTTTTATCTTCACGTTTGGTTGCCCATAAATAAGCACCTACCCAACCAAATAACGATTCACTTCCTGCTTCTTGGTTATTTCCATCATCATTATCAGCATATCCACCAGCCCATGAATGACCTTCATAAGGATCAAAACTACGATAACGACAGAACATATTATCATTTTTATCTGGACTTGCATAATCACGAACGATTAAATCAATCATTTCTTTATAATCTTGATAGAATTCATCATCGTATGTAGCAAGTACTGAGCATGCAAAGACAAAGTATCCATATGTAAAATGGTGGTCAGAGATATCTCTATTAGCCCCAAATTCACTATCTTTATAATATAAAGTCCCCCAGTTTTTATCATAGAAGAAGAAAGCTTGATCTCCTTCACCACTATAAGTTAACCAATCAGTTAAAATCGTTTTCATCTTACCTAAGAACTTATCACGATATTCAGTATTACCAATTTGATCAGCAACAAGAACCCCCATACCTAAAGGATGAAGTGATTTCCCTTGCCAATAAGCATCAGATCCGACTAAGTCACCCTGAGTTCCTTGATCTAAGTTATCTAAATATGATAATAATTCATTTTCATCATATTCCCCATTAGTCGGTACTGTAAATTCAGGTACCATTCCATAGAAAGTATCTTGCATTTTAAATAAATTCCCATCATATAATTTAAGATTTCCACGAGGTGAATCATAAATTATATTTAACTTTGTTAGGTCTTGATCACTAGCATATTTATCCCATTGATGAGGGAACATACATTGATAAGATTGATCAGTAAATCCATCACGTTTAACTTCAGTTGTTAAATTATAACTTGATGTAACCTTAGATGTGGATTCATCAAAACTGTACGCAACATTGGTATCTGTTACAAAAGCATAACCATGTAAATAGAATTGATTTAATTGACTTGCATCTGTCATTGTTCCAATTGACATATAAGAATCATCATCTTTAATTGTTATTTTTAATCCTGTATCTGTTTTTTCAAATTGGGTATTTACTGGAACATTGACATTATAATAGTTTATTTTTTCTCCAGTTACAGTTTTGATACCAATATGATCTGTTATTATTTTTCCTTTTTCTGTTAAAATATCTCCTTTTTCATCAAAGAATGAGGCTTTTACACCAGCATGTTGGTCATCATTAATGTTTAAAGAGATTGTCTTTTTATCATGGAAATCAAAATATGTATAAGGTGATCCTTTAACAAAAGTATTGGACATTGATAAACCATTAGCATCATAATAATTAACACTTACATGATAATCACCATAACCACTGACTTTGTTATAGGCTTGACTGTCATCAAAATCACTAGGTTCTACATAGAAAGCCATCGTTGATTCTGATTTAGATGCTGTTACAGCACCCTGTGTATAATCATCTGCTTTATTCCATTTTGACTTACTATATGTTAATAGTCCTAAACCTTTAGTTGGTTCATATTTAACTTTTAAAGGTAATAAAGATAAAGCATTACCCGTTTCATTAATCACTAATGATTGCCACCAGTCATTAGAAGCTAAAGGTTTATTTTTTAAATTATCTTCAATATATTCAGGATATCTTGCTTGATTAGCAAAATAGATATCATTTGAATTATAAGTTGCTTTCGAATTTTTAACAGAAACAACTTCTTTTTTAGGAAGATCTGGAATTGTATGTGTAACATCTTTTTCATCTTCCATTTGTCTAAAGACTTCTAATTCTTTAATCGCAACATAGCCATCACGATATTTGCTTCTACATAAAACACGAACAAAACGTCCTGTAGCAGATAGTCTAATCTTTTGTTTTTTATTGTTACCACGTAATTGACGATAAACTGTTTGCCAATTTTGACCATCATTAGATACTTGAAGATCATAAATTGTTGCAGCTGCTTCCCTATCATAAGTAATATTAACTTGTCCAATTTTATACAAACCTTGTAAATCTACATAGAGCCATTGAGGTGTATTTTCTTTAAAATAGGTACTATCATTTCCTGAACGCCATCTAGATGCCGTATTACCATCAACGGCATTTTTAGCGTCTGGTGTTTCCCCTGGTTTGATATTTCCTTCACTATCTTTCATCCACCATTCATCTAATAACGATGAAGCTTGAGCCGGTTTATTTTGTGCTAAGTTCACTTTATATAAACCATTAAATCCATAAATTTGGAATTCATATAACGAAACACCATAAGCAGGCATTGCTCTTTTTGAAGCATAAATTCGTACAAAACGGGCTGTGACTTGATCAAAATCAAAATCAATTTTCCCTGCTTTACCATCGGTTATCTCCTTTATATTCGTCCATGATTCATCATCATCTGATATTTGTATTTGATATTCACTTGCACACGCACCTTCCCAATTCAAATGAATTTTAGTGATTTTTGTTACTTTCTTTAAATCAATTTTAATCCATTCGGCTTTATCACCACGCCAATCACTTTCCCAACGTGTATCATTACATCCATCTGTTGCTAAATCACCTGTTGAACCATCACGAGTTGAGCTAACTGTTACCTCCTTGGTTGATGATACTAAATAAGGATCATTACTTTCAGTAATAACATCTTGTTGTTGAGCCATGATTACACTAGGACTAAATATAGATAATCCAGTAATTGGCTCTGCTGCCATATTAAGGGCAAGAAAACATGCTGCATATTTACTTATTGTTTTCTTTTTCTTCAATTTCTTTCTCCTCTCTACTTATTTCTTCCTCTATATTATAACACCCTTACTTATTCCTGCATTGCTTAGCCATTTCTTGTAATACGTTACATTTTATGTAACGAACTGCATATCATAACCACGCCTAAAAGGCAATGCCATTAAGTTAGTCAAACAAGAAATCAATAAGAATATGTAGAGTCTACTTTTTGGTCTTTTATTGAAATTTATTGTACACAAAAAAGTACAGTATTGATACTGCTTTAAAAACAGGATATAATTATCATGTTAATCGAATCGATATGTAAAATAGACTACTGCCTTAGATTTGATTTTGCGAAAATTAATGCGTCCGAATCTAACTAGTTCTATTTCTTTAGATATTATCGATTCAATATCAGGTGGATGTTTTCCACCTTTTTTGATTCTCAGGTAATTGAGGAAGCAGAAAAAGATAGAGCAAAAAACAAGTTATAGAGTATATCCATTACCTAAAATATTTGAAAAACTTCTTATCAAATTAAAAAACAATCAGACTAAAAATAAGGGTATATTGAATAATTGCGGGACAGTCCCTAGGCTTTAAAAGTTTAATGGGGTCTGTCTTTTCTTGCTTTAAATTTAAAATGGAGTTATCTTTTTATAAAAAAAGATTCTCCTATTATAATTTGTTTGCGGACAATATTATAAGAACCTCATGAAAGATTTTATCATTAAACTTCAAATGTGGCTTTTTTACTCATTATGTCAAAGATTATAAAATAAGAAAACTTAAACACAAAATCCTTATTAATTTTGATTCAACAATCTTCTATAACCAAAGAAGATATGTCTGTAAAAATTGTAATGCAACTTTCGTTGAAAATGCTCCATTTACCGGAAACAGAAATGTGATGACACTACTACTGTCATTAATATTCTTAATGATCTTAAACCATATACCGCTACCCATTCTTCAGCAGCCAAAAAATATGATGTTGCAGTTTCTACAGTTATTGATATATTCGATAAGTATGTCCAAATACCTATAAAGAATCTTACTAAAATTCTATGCTGGGATGAATTTTACTTCAATAGACATGTAAAGAAGAAATATCCTTTTATGATTATGGATTTCAAGAAGAAGTATATAATCGATATTATTGAATCCAGATGGAAGGAAGATCTATATAATTATTTCTTCAGTATCCCATTAAGCGAATGTAATAATGTCAAATACATTATTATTAATATGTATAAAAATTATGAACTTCTATGCAATATTTTCTTTAAGAACACTACTATTTGTATCGATCCGTTTCATGTGATGAAGAAAGTTAATGATTCCTTAAATACTTTTAGAAAGAGAATAATGCGTACATATCAAAATGAAAAGAAAGATTCAAGGGAATACAGACTGCTTAAGAGTTGCTATTGTCTTATCCTAAAAAATAAAGACGATCTTAAAAATGATGATTACAAATATGACCATATATTAAATGCACATGTAGCAGAATCATATATAACTGAAAGAATACTCAAAATCAATCCATATTTAAATGAAGCATACAAAATAAAAGAAGAATACATATCACTCAATGATGAAACTCCAGAAACACTCAAAGGTAGAGCTGAAAAAGAAATATTGAATTCATTCATTTGGATTGAAGGAAGACGATTATCAAATGGTCCAATGAAGGAAAAAACAACTATATTAAAAAAATTATCAGTAATGCAAATGGGCTACAAAACTTTGAAAGAGCTAGAAACAAATTCATATATTCGCAAAACTTATATGAAAAATATACTGTGAGTGAACATCAAAAGAAAATAAAAAAATCAGGTAAATAAAGAGGAAAATATAAGAAAAAAGATGACAAATAGTCATCAACAAAAAATTGTCCATATACCTTTAAAATTAAAGCTTTTTAGGTTAAACCCTGCAATTATTCTAAGCACCAAAATAAGAAATTAGAAGGAAAAGCGTATAATTATAAATATAAAAACTATATCTATGTTAATAAATTAGGAAATCATATTAAACCAGGATATATAACCCAACATTTTTCTTTAATATTAAAAAAGAACAATTTAATACATGTTCGTTTTCATGATTTACGACATACTTGTGCAACAAGAATGTGTATTAAAGATGGGAATCTAGTAAAAGTTCAAAAATGGCTAGGACATTCAAGCATTACAATAACTGCAAATACCTAAGCTCATTTAGATGTCCTTTCAAAAGTAGAATCAGCAAACATGATGTTAGATATCTTGCCTGATAGCCTTGTTTAGTCATTTTGGAGGTAAAATATAAATAGTGAAAACTATAGCATTCAAATCAAAATAAGATTAAATATTATCATTCGTAAAGAAATTGCGGAGGTAAAAAAATCGCAAAAGCTTAAAAGCACAGTAATGGTGGTATTATAAATTTTTAATAAATTAATGAATAAAGTCTGATTCATATTTTATTTAATAATTTATGGAGGCAATTTTAAAGTTTCATTTTCTATCAAAAATTAAAATATAAATTTTCAAACAATTTTATTTATATAAAGAAAAAAACTCCCAAACCTCTTATAAATAAAAGATTTGAGAGTACTTAACAACTGGTGCGGGTGACAGGAATCTAGCTTCCCATTTTACTCCACCTATTATTTATATCCTCGTTCTCTAACTTAATTACATTATACCATTGAGCAGAATTATACACAACAGTATTTTTAACTTTTTTCTCCTTTATTATATATTTTTACATGCAATTTATCAAATCTAATCTCACTTCATTCTATACAAAAAAATGGAGCATATATTTTTGAACTAAATCTGCTAATAAAATCTTATCATGAATCATAACTCAAGAAATAAAAAAGCCATTGAAGGCTAGTTATTTTCTTCTATATCTAATGGTTTTGCTAATATATGCTCTACTGCGATTACTTTTATTTTTCCTTTCCATCTGAACTGATACTTGTAGGGAAAACTTCGTTTCCCCAGGCTACAAGCTTTTTCTTTTTCACACTTAATCACCCCTAATACCTATTTCCCTTAAATTTTCATCGTCTCTCAAAATTTCAATTATTTCAGATGAAAATGCACGTACAATTTTAGATACCTTTTCTTTATTTTCATCTGCAAATAATTTTGATGAATCTCTAATGTCTACAAAAATTCCCGACACCCAACTGTAGTAACCATTTGAAAAAGTAAAGGGTTCATCATTAGGTAATTCATTTTGTTCTATTATCTTTAGTTCGTTATCTAATATTCCTTCTATGCGCTTTTCCCCTTTTATATAATCATATGTTGCCATAATTTACTCCTTAATAAAGATAATTTCCAATCAATAAAAATATAATAAATAGTACAAACCCAATAGTTGCATATCTTAATCCACGATTATAATATTTATATTTAACGACTGCAATATCAGCGTTTACATATATTTGTTCAATCAAATCATTTAATATATCTTCTTTGTTCATTGTGAGAAAACTCTGCTTATATGTGCTATAATTTCCACTTCTTTTAATTCCAGCAAAAAAAATTCTAGAATATGAATCCTTTGTTCCGATAGTTTCATCAGATGTTCTTGCAATCAGCACATTTCCTAAACTTATCATACCAAAAACTGTAAGAATGATTGTAATTCCAAGACAAATCAAATAAAATATGTTACAAAAATTTTTATATAAGATACAAGTTTTGATAATATTGAAAAGTTCATTCAACCCTTCATTTGTTAGAATAATTGTCAAAAGGACCCCAAATGTAGCTAAAACAATTGATGTTTTATTATCACAATTTGTTATAAAGTTAATGTTTCGATCTAAAGTTTGAGCTGCAATTTCAATTTTATAATCAAGCTTCTGCTCGATTAATACATCTTCTTTAATTACTTTTTCAGTTATATTGTCTTTCATACTAAAAAGTCTCCTTTATCCAGTTATCAAAGTTAGTTTCTACTATATTGCAATGATAATAGTCGACACTTCCATAATAACCAGTTGAATGGGAATTTATCCAAATTTTATAATTGTCATTTTCTTCGCATAATTGTTTTATAATATTATCATAAAATAAGGAGCTCATTGCTATAGCAGAAATTCCTTCTCTATTCGCAACACCTGACAAATGAGCCGCATCTACAACTGCTTTTCCAATCCAAATTTTATCATTAATACCACTACCATTTTGCCCAGCTTTAATAATTAAATCTTGACTACACCCAAGACCAATACCAGCTGTAATAGTTGTATATCCATAATTCTCAAGTACTTTGTTTAACATATTCATAAAAGAGTTAATTCGATAGGCATGTCGAAAAATGTTTACTAAATCTGCTTGATAAGACGTATTATAAATACAATAAACGCAATCGCCTCTAATGCCAATTTCTCGATAGTTTGAATCCTCTTTTAAAATTGAGATTATACCAGAACAAAAGCTTCGGATAATACGAGCTGTATTCTCATCTGGAGTTTGAAATAATTTACTAGAATCTACAATATCTACAAATAAAGCACCAACCCAAGCTTTAATACCATTTTCATAAGTAAATTCAGAATCCGAAGATGGAATATTATCCTTTTCAGCTATTTTAGTTGGTGATAACAATATAGACTCTACATTCTCTTTTAATTTTTTATAGTCATCCACTTCTTATTTTCACCTCAAATTTCTATTTACTATTTAAACATAACCTAATTGCAAGTCACCTATATCACTAAACACTTTTAATATTTAAGATTGTAAAAAGTATTTAATTATAAAATAGAAAAACAAGAATATTGATTTTCGCTTTCTTATTTTTATACAATTTTATCACTAAACTAATAATATTTCAAATCCAGTTAATTAACCCTAAAATATTTATACAAATATTCTTTTTGTATTTATAATCGTATCTTTCATATTATTTAAGCTATGGGAATAATGCTTATTCTCTCTAGATGGTACACTTTTGGTACGATTAGAGGTTTAAAAAAAGAGAAAACCTCCGAAAAGCCCGTAAATAAGGCATTTTCAGAGGTTTTAATTTCATTATATTTTTACTCCACTCAGTTGTTGCAGTGACAATTTTACCTTACTTATTTTTAAATATCAGCTGTTTAAATGAGTCTATGAATTCTTGTTCCTGCTGATTAGGATTTTCAATATTATCTAATTTTTCTAAAAAATCTACAACTACTGCACCTAGTCTAATATCTGCTTCATCATAAATATTTGATAATCTATTGATTTTCTTTATACCATTTTGCTGTGCATTAGGAAAAAGATGTGCATAACGATTTAATGTCTGATTCCTATCCCTATGTCCTAATCGCTCGCTAATCACCATAACGTTCTCATTAATACTAATCCATAACGAAGCACTACTATGCCTAAAATCATGAATTCTAATCTGTTTTACCATTGCATCATTGCAATACTTATTCTTTTTTTTCTCAATCGTAGTATCAGCAAGTGGTTTATCTATACCAAATACATACTCATTCATGCTAAAGTCAAAATGCATTCTTCGATCTAAATAATAACTATAAAGTTCATCTTCCAATTCTTTATTCATCAATATGTGCCTATTCATCTTATTTTTAGGCTTGTTTACAATATGCGTACCGTCATCATTTATACGTTCTAATGATCGAGTTATTGCAATAACATGTCTATTAAAATCAATCTGCTTCCATATCAGTGCCTTTGCCTCGCTCTTTCGACAACCTGTATAATATAAGAATTTATAAAATCTTCTATACACTGGTTCGTCTACTACTCTTATAAATTTCTTAAACTCATCATATGTCCAAAATAGCATTTCTTCAGTTGGTGAATTGTCAACCATCCTTTTTACATTATTAAGTGGATTGTTTTCCATCAAATCCTCAGCAACAAAATATTCAATAATATTGTATAGAATAGATCTTATTTTATTTGTATTCTTAATCGTTTGTCCCCTGTCCAACATCCAGTTTTGCCAATCAATAATTATTTTTTTGTCAATGTTTTTAATCTCCAAATTTTCAAAAAAAGGTAATATATGTATGTCAATCTTTTGTCTATATGTCTTCAAAGTATAATTTCTAACTGTACCTTTTTTGCTGTAGTAATATGGTTCTATCATTTCTTTGAATAATAAATTTTTCATCATAAATCCCCCCATTAAGAATAATATCAATTAATCGATTTTGTTATCTTTGAATTTAAATAACTTTTACAAAAAACTGCGAACAGATATTTCTGTATAAACTATCTTCCTATTTCAAAAATTTTTATAGTATAGCATAATCATGCTCATTTCCACCTCCTTTTTTTGCATGAACATGCTAACATTTATTCAAAGTCTAATCACATATTTTTTAAAGTACTATCTAATATAGGAATTATGTATAACCTCATTCATCTCAATTTTTCCTTCAAGCCATTTTATGGCCATATTTCTATCTTTTATTGTTTCTATATTAGGTAAACCAGCATCGCCATATAAAAAGTCGTAACAAATATAAAGCTGTTCTTCCATATCATAGTACATAAAGCTATCTCCAAATTTTTCATTGATCTTTTTATAGTAATCCTTATCTTCAAATTTTGCTGAATCAAGCCTATTGATATAATCTATAAATTCTTTGCTTGATACTTCATAAACTTTTATTTTATCATAGTCATATTTATTTTTATCCATATTTTGAATATTTGACATTATTGCTTCTTTATACTCCTCATTAGACATCGGTTCAACAGTTTGATCCATTTCATACAATATCCTATCTAATTCTTCTAAACGATTGCATGCATCTAAAAAAGCACACTTATATCTTTCTATATGGTTATATTTAAATTCTTCAGAATTTAATATCTCTAATTCTTTGCTTTTCAGTGCTAACTCCTTTTCTTTCAATTCATTAGCCCTCAAAAGTTCCTTTGATATTTCGGTTAATGTGGTCTCCATAATTTCTGCAAACATAATGTCTTTAACTGTTTCAAACAACGCCATTCTTCTTACCTCCTCATATTATGAAAAACTGACTTGAAACCCTTCACCTGTTGGATTCACAGAAAATCCTTTTACCTTTCCACTACTAAAAATCTCTTCAGCATAGGAATTCGCTTGATTATACACATCTATACTATTACCCGCAAAAAATTTATCAAATTGTGAAGGAATATTTTCTTGTCCTGACTTTGAATTATTAGATTTATTAGTAGAAACATTAGTTTCTGTATTACTGTTTGTAGATTCTTCAATAACTTTTGGCTTTTCATTTATATTGATACTCATCTCTGCCGAAACATAATTACCAGCTTTATCTTTTACACTATAAGTGACAACATGATTACCAGGCTTAGAAGTATCAATTTGATTATAATCAACTTTTTGTACAAGATTTCCATCTATATTGTCTTCTGCCTTTTCAATATAGTCTTTAAGATCAATATTTTGACCATACTCTAATGTTAAATTTGTTTTATTTAAAACTAAAACTGGTTCAATATCATCAATAACCTTCACAATTAACCTCTTTTTTATGGATTTTACTTCATTAGAAAGTTTATAAATAACCGTATATTCCCCAGGTGTTTCAAAATTTGTATTCTTTGGGAGCGTTAAATCATACCTTTTATCATACTCTTTTATATAATCGCTAGGATTAAAAGATTTTGACATCCCTATTTCAACTTTATCTGCTTTTAAAGTCAGGTTAATATCTTCAAAATACAATGATATATAATCCCTGTTAATATATACAACTGCCATCAGTGAAAAAAGTACTAAAACAAAACCCACAATTAAAATCGTAAGCTTTGTTTTTTGCTTGTTAATTTTAATTCTCTCATCCTCATAAACACCTTGCATTTCAAATAAATGTTCACGCAAAGATCTCATTGACTCAGCTGGTATATCAGGGTCAGATATTGAAGATGGATCTACATCGTATTTTAAGCATAAATAAATTTCTTCCATCTGAAGATAATCTAAATTTGTATTAGCCAACCACTCAAGATTTAATCCTTCTTTTTCTGCCTTTCGTAAAACATTCATTTGTAACGGAGAGAAAGCAAGATGCTTCAAATCTTCTAATTTAGTCATCATTAAACCACTCCATCTTCTAAAGATGGTAATTTTTCTTTCTTTTCTTCTTGAGTGTCCCTATGACTATAGATGCTATCAGGCTTATTCGTATTTTTTTCTTGCTTATCATCATCTACATGATTATTCGATGACAACTTATAGTTATTAATATTATTAACAAACTGAATAAAATCCAAATCCGATAAACTGTCAATGTGCGCCTTAATCTCATTCCATAAATCAAATTCGACAGGCTCCGGTCTCTGACAACGTGCAACAATCAGTCTAAATGCGTCATTCAATAGCTGATCATCAAACTCTTCAAATGAAATTATATTTTTCTTTTTACCATCGAACTTTTCCAACTCTTCTTTTAATAAATTATTTTCTTTGTTCAGCTGCTCAATTTGTTTCTCTTTTTCTGATAGATTATTAACAATATTTTTGCTATTTGCAGTTGTTCCTATTCCAACATTTTTTCTATTTCTTTCGGGTATAGATGTAAAATCAAAATCCAATACCGCATTAATAATCATCGAATAATTGAAAATTGCTGTATCTTCAAGAATATTTTTATTCCATACAGTATCACAAAAACTACATCTTATATACTTGTCTTTAAATCTACATTCTAAAAAGTTAGAGCCATCAAAAACGGTCTTAAAAAAAGTTGCATTAAATAGACATTTTTTAAAATTAGAATTCCAAAATTCAATTGACAAATCGTTAATATAATTATCAGTTTCTTTATCGTTTTCAAATACACATTCAATAAACTCACATTTTACAAATTTATTATTTTTTAATTCCTCAATAACAATTGTTTCATGTTTATATATCTTATTTTCAATGGTTTCTACTTCAATCGGCACAACTTCATCTGATTTTAAAATTGTTTCTATACTGCTAACCTCTTTTTGTTCACTAGCCAATACTCCTTTGACAGTCGAATAATTAGGCTTGCTCTTATCTGTATCAATTTCTATATCATAATAATTTGAAAGTGGAAATGTACTCTCATCCAACGTACTTTCTTCAACTCTACTTCTAATGAACAAACACCCAGAAAATATACTTCCAATAAAATTAGATCTTATAATCTCAAAATCATCAAAATTACAATTAATAAATTTAATATTTGCTACATCACAATCTATAAATTTAACTCCTTTGAAAAAACAATTAATAAATACTGTTTCTTCACATTCAAACTTTCTAAAATTAATGTATTCAAAATAACTATTCTTGACCGCAAATCTTTTTCTGTCTTTCCCTACAATTATGCGATCAGCAAATGTTCTTGACTCACACTCAAAATCACTTGCATTAGTTTCTTTATCTTCACATAGATTTAATTGTTCCAGGTTTAAAGTCATATAATTATTGTATTTTATATTATATTCTTCTCTAATTTTTTTAGCTTGTTCTTTTTCATCCCAGTTCATTTTTACTCACTCCTTAATTTCTTGCAAATCTATCAAATTTATCTGCTTTGCCATGTCTTTTTAGATATTCATATTCAATGTTAAATAATTCTACATCTGGCTTTTCAACTATAGGTAAATTCAAATAAAACTTACTCTTATCAAAAAATACGTATTTATTATACGGCAGTAACCTAGTGTAGTAAGGATTCTTATGTCTCTGTCTAAGAAACAAAATTTCTCCCATTTTAAAATCCTTAAGACGTTCCGGGGTAAAAATACGTTGATCTTCATATTTTCTCATATCCTTATTCCAAACACGCTCACTGCCTGCCTTTTTAGATATTTCTTCAACCGTGCTATCAGAACCAGATAGTAGATAAATTGTATTTGTAAAATTACCTTTAAGTGTTTCCGCCATTTTTCCATAATGTTTTTCCAGTTGTTCTAGTCCTTGAATAATTGCTGTTAGTCTAATACCACGTGATCTAGCAGCTGTCAACATTGCATCAACATCAGGTAATGCTGGCATATTACCAAATTCATCTAAAATCAAATTAATAGGTACTTTTAATCTTAGATTAATCTCATCCCGTGCAGTACGTACCAGCACTTCATATAGTTGTTTGATAAACAGTGTAACCAAAGGATAGTATGTTTTCTTTTCATCATGAACAATCAAGAAAATAGCAGTCTTCTCATTACCGATTTGACGAAAATCAAAGTCACTATGACTTGTTATTCTTTGGATATCTTCATTAGCTGTCAAAATACTCAGCTTGTTGTTAAACTGAGATTCAAATCCAGTCGATGTATCTCCACTTGATCCTACATACCCCTCCAAATAATTTACACTGTAGTCAGTTAAACTTCTTTCCGAATCAAGAAAGGCTTTCAGTATTGTTTTAGAATTTCTTATACCTGGCAGCTGTTTTTTTCCAATTTCAATAATTTTTTTGAATGAAGTCGCATTCATGTACTCCACCTTACCCTCTTCGCACATTAGAGCACCGCAGCCAACAAGCATATCCCTAGCCGTTTCAGTCCAGATTGGATCTTTAGGATTTTCCTCTAAACAGATTGTATTGCAGGCATCTCTTAATAAGTCCATTGCTTTTGAATAATTTGGCTTGGGTTTTCTTAATTTATTTTCAATTTCTTTTGTATCCAGCCCAAGCAATTCATACTCTAATATTCCATTTTTATTTTTAATTTTCCATTCTTCATATTTTTTTATATATATTTCATCTGCTTTTTTCCATTCATCAAATGCAAGTTTAAATGGATTCCAGCAGTTGCTGAATTCAGGATCAACAAAATTTATTACAACAGTCTTGAACCCTTTATCTTTAAATTTCTGTAAAGTATGTTTTGCGAGCTCTCCCTTAGGATCATTCACGACTACACTTTCTCCACACATTGCACACAACTCTAAATATTCATTTACAAAAGTCCATGTCTTTCCTGATCCAGTAGTACCTATAACTAAATTATGAACATCACCTGGATCAACATAAATACATTTCTTATTTCCTGTAATTGGAAATCCAGCACGTACATAACATTTCTTATCACCGATATTCCAACATTGAGCAGGAATCAATACCTTTTGTGTATTATTTAAAATAGGCACATCCTTTGTAGTGTTATTTATTTTATTGATAATTGGTGTCATTTTAATTTTTAATGCTTGTTTTGACATTCTATGTCCATCCAGTCCAGTTTTATTAAAATCAACTCTTAATAAAGATTTCTTTACATCTCTTGTTTTATCAATTTTAGCGTATTTAAGCTGTTCATTTTTTGTAAGACGTCTTTTTTTGACATCATCTCTAAAAAATATTCCGTAAATAACTTCAAACCATACTAAAAACGCAAAAAAAGATAATAATAAAAAAAGCCTGTTACCGTCCAAGAATAACAAACTATAATCAAAAATATATTTAAAATCAAAATCCTTTAATACAAATAACTTAATTAACTGCATACCTATAAAATCAACAACTACTTTGGTTAATACAAATGAAATAATGCTAACGATTATTTTTTTCATTAAATTCCCTCCCCTCTTGTTCATTAAGCAGGCCATTATCTTTTAGCCATTTATAGTATTCTTTATGTGCCAATTCCTGGTTAATACGACAATACCTGGCACTAAGATTTGACAATCTTTTTAATGAATATCTTGTCCTGTACGTTCTTTGATAATTATTGCTGTACTTTAAAAGATATTGAGCATATTCATTTCCCTGATCAGCGGACTTTTTTAAATATTCTTTGGCAAGACTATTATCTGCTCTTATTCCATCACAAGTTAAATAAATTTTACCAAGTAAATATTGTGCGTAACTGTTATCACTTTGCTTCAACAGTTTAATCGCTTTACATATATCCTTATCTAAATATTTACCATCCATATATTCTTTTGCTAATGCTACCTTTGCAAATTCACATCCTGCTTCAGCAGATTTATTTAAATATTTTAATGCTTTATCCATTTGATTATTCTTTTTAGAAATAATATACATTTTATAATACGCATACTCATTAGTTTTGCATTTATTAAAATACTGAAATGCTTTATTCCAATCCTCTTTTACAATTTCTCCGTTACAATATATGTTCCCAAGTAAATAATTGGAAGTATCATTATTGACGTCATGGAGATACTTAAGTGCTGTTTCATACATTCCAATATGTCCTTCTTTTAAGTATATCTGAGCCAACAATAGTTTTGCATTAGTATTTTCATACTTTACAGCACGCTGCAAATATTCGACTGCTTTATTAACATCCTGTCCACATCCTTTACCAAGATAGGTCATCTGTCCAAGACGGTATAACAAGTTATCATCTTCATGTTTTTCAACCATTGATTCAAACTCATTGTAAGCTATCTTATAATTAGTTTCAGCTTTTTCTAAATCAACCTTACAAGCAATACCTTTTTCATAATGACGAGCAACTTCATAGCTGGCATAAGCATTATTTTCTTCAGAAGATTTTTCAAAATAATAAAGTGCCATTTCATCATTTTTTTCAACACCCAAACCGCGTTGATGCATAGTTCCTAAAGAATAATAAGCATATTTGTTATTACTACTTTCAAAACATTTCATAGCATTTTCATAATTAATCTCGGTTCCTGTGCCATACAAATAAAACTTACCTAAGCGGTATCCTGCATAGCTTCTAATAAATTTATTGTTTATATTTTCATCAAAAATACACTTAAAACCTTCTAAAGATCTTTTGTACATAATATTGGAATTTTCGTCTGATTTATTAGATGAATATAATTTTCCAAGCAATTCTAGTGCAAGAACATTATTTCTACCAGCCTCACTTAAAAGCATCTGCTCAGCTAAATACAGTTCACTTTCATTTTCACTGCTGTAAAATAGTTTTGCTCCTTCTTTATAGCTTTGACTCCATTCTAAAATGAACTCATTTTCATTTACTGCTCTATCAGCAGTTTCCAAAATATCTGAATAATTCTCAATTAAATCATCAACAGCAGCAGTATTACTATTTTCAATGATATTCTGCTCTACAGTATCAATCATTGATTTTTCGATACTGCCATCATTTATGTTTATTTTTTTCTTGCTTTTATTTGTTATCTTGCGCTTATAATTTTTCAATATATGATTACCTATTTGTGAACGAAGTTTTTCAAGTTCTGTAGATTTAATATTTGATATATTTGTATTAGCCTGTCTATTCATCAGATCTTCAAGCTGCTCTAATTTTGATAGATAAATATTAAATTCATTTTGAACGTCAGCATCACTCAGAACTTTATCAATCAGACTATCGATTAATTTTTTGTAAGGAAGCATATTATATGAATTATATGCCAGCCTGCCTTGTTTGGGTAAAATCCTATAAAGTTCATGCATTGAAACTTTTTCTTTTTCAAGTACTCTGCTGTCAATTACATTCATAAGATTTTTAAAATCAACATCTTTTGATTTAAAAAATTCATTAACACTTACTTTTAATTCTTTTTCGAACACTGCACGTTTAAGTATTTCTTTAATGAATGTAGATTTAAACTTTCTTAATTCTGTTGGAGTCAGCTTACCTCTTTCACGTGTTTTAACTTTTTCAAGAAAGCACAGATGAATATGTGGATGAGTTGTATCGATATGATAATTTCCCCACCAGAGCATATTATCATATTCTAAATTCATTGTTTTAAAAACTTCCGGCAACGCTTTTAGACATACATCATACCAGTCATCAGCAGTGACAATTCCAAATTCACTAAGCTGCTCAAAACTTGAAACTGACACTACAGTATCCCACCATAAATCTCCAGGTTTAGAAAAAGCCTTTCTCAATTCTCTTCTAAACTCATCATGTTTATTTTTATCTAGCCAGCCCATAGAAGAAAATGTATATTCGTTTTTATCAGATGTATAACCAAAGAAACCACCATCATGTAAATTTTCATCTTTACAATCTACATTCTTTTCTTCCTGTTCAGTATACTCAAAAAAACCAATTAGAGATTCTGTACTTATCTTTCCTTTGAATCTTGATTCATCAGGTGCATCAGCACCATATTTTAAAAATCTCACATCACCTATAATTGGTGCTTTAGACTTTGTCATAAAATATCACCTCTCAATAAAAACAGAACAAATATTCCACCTTTGTTTTTCGCTATTGTTATTCCACTTTATCTTTAACAGCACATGATCAATTTTTATTAGCATTTGTAATATTATCAAGCACCTTTTTTACTGTTTCATCCAATTGACTTTCTGTTATGCCATTAGTGCTAAGTATCAATTGTTTCAAAACAAGAACTTCAAACATCAGGTTATTAAAAAAATCATTATTAAGACTTTGATACTGCTTTAGCGCTCCCTTCAAATATGCCTCCTGTTCTTTATTTAATAATCTAAATGCATCTCTAGTTCGATACGAAAAGAGAAGTTCAACTGCATCTGTTATGATGTCAGTTTTGGTTACGTTTGTATCATCACTATATTTTGCCTGTTCGTTTTTTTTATCATTTAACAAATAATTGATTTTATTATCTAAATCTCTATCTATACGGATTTTTAAACTTTTATTTTTCACCTAGCTTATCCTCCACATATTTTTGAAATCTTGATTTTGCATTTATTATTCTTTTGATTTCTTCTATATCATCTACTTCTTTTAAATTGGTAGTTAATAACTTAATTATTGTATACTCCAGCTCAATTATTTCTCTATTAGTTTTCTCCAACTCATTATTAGAAAAATCATTTTTTTGAATACTGTTTATATTATCATAAGCATCTGCTATGATGCTGCTCAACACTTTTGATTTATTAGTTTTTTTATCTTTTTTTTTATAATAATTTGTTAGTTCTTCTAATTTGAACAAGGTTTCATTATCAAATCTATATGATGTAATTTCTTTTGCCATTTTTTACATCCTCCTTAAAATATGATTAAGCTTTTTTTGTATTACAACAAATCTTTTTTTGTATTACGATTCCCATTTTTTCGTATACATATGTACCCCAAGTATGTAATACATTTTATCACAAAAAAACTGAGCGTTGCTCAGTTGTTCAAATGAACGATGTAATACAAATTTTTAAATTTGTACCCCTTCGTTCCTTAACCTGGTAAGAAAGTATCTGTATTACAGCCATGTATCACAAATATGTAATACGGATACTTTCGCATATATCAAATAAAAACATAATCATCAACGATATTACTGATGATTACGTTTATCTTGTTTTACCATTTTCAAAATTAATATTTAACAGCTGTTTGCACAAGTCCTTATAAATATCCTGCTCATTTAGACACGTATTAATTAGGAAATTTTTATCTCGATCATATTCTCTTAATCCACGCAAGTAATACGCCTGATGCTGATCAAGAATAACAAAAGGAACAATATTCTTTCGTAAACATTCCTTAAACATAATTGCACGACCAACTCTGCCATTACCATCGCCAAAAGGATGAATACGTTCAAATTTCAAATGAAGATCTATGATATCTTCTATATCAATATTTCTTCTATTTTCATACTCAAAAAGCAAATCATTTATATCCTTTTCAACATTTTCTGGTCTTGATGTTTTGATTACATTTGTTAATCCAATAACATTTGGCAGCACTTTAAATCCTCCAACATTATACCTTGAATTAAACTCATCAGATGTGCCACGCTTTATAATTTTATTCATCTCTATAATCATTTCCTTAGTTAAAGGTTTATCAATCACATCCAATATATAATCAAATAGTCTGAAGTGATTAACCGCTTCGGTTATATCATCTGTCTTAATTACATCATAATCCTTAGCAATAAAAGAATTGGTTTCGAAAATCATTTCAGTCTGTTCTTCAGTTAATCTACTGCCCTCAATTTTGTTTGAATTATATGCAAATAATACTTGTGTGACATGATATATATTACCAGGAAATTTTGTGTTTCTCTGTTCAATTAATTCATTTTTTAACTTTTCAATATTGTTCATACATGTCTCCCTGTTCTTATAATTATATAGATTCATTTTCGAAAATGATAGCTAATTTTAAAGATTCTTAATACAATTCTGATTTTAAAAAAGTGCCACGAAGGAGGAAATGTTTTCCTCCTCTCGACACCTCCTTTTTATAAATTTTAACCCACCGAGGAGGGTCACCCTCCTCGTACTCCTCCCTTTTATAATGACTGTCTTTGTTTGGTTTTTCATTGCAACTTTGATTACTTTTTTAATATTCCATCTCAATCTTTATTCCCTGTGCCCGTGGTAACTGTCTTTCCAAATTACGTTTTTCTTTCAAAAAATTACTTGATTTTATTTTCTTTTGCCAACAATTTTCTTTGAAAAAGTATTTATTTTTCTTTAAAATATCTTTTGCAAAATATGTATTTCCCGTAACACAAATCATTCCATAAAGTGTAAAAATAATATGATTTTTTTCTCGAATATTAAAAATTAAATCACTCTTTAAATTAAAGCAATAATCTTTTTGCGTAGAAATATTATTTGTTTTTACTTCTTTTTGCCAACACTGATAATATTCATTGTATACAAATCCATCTCTTTTTAAATCACTTTTTATTTCATAACAATTATAAATTTCTAAATAAACTTTATCAAATTTTTTATTACTTTCCCAGTATGAATCCAGGGCTTTTTGAATCAACTTTTTATTTTTATAATCATCTGTTCGCTTTAATTCATCATATTTGACCATTTTTTCATTAATCGCAGTGTGTAATATACGGATGTAAATTTTATTAAATTCACTATCATTTTTTGTTTCACCTCTCATTAAATAATCAATATGGTGCGCTAAACAAATTAAAAGAGAATTTGACAGTTCACTTTCCTGACGATATAAATTATAAATAATACACTTTCTGTCTTCATATTTCTCATTTTGTTTTAATGTCTTTTTTGATAAAACTATATTTATTTTTTTATAGTTTTCAATAACATTTTCGTCAATATTTGGATAAGCAGCATCAATCAGGTATTTAACTTTTTGATACAATGAATATGTTATTTTATTGAATGTCATTTACATTTTCTCCACCTTCACATAGATTTCTTTGCATTGACTTTTCATCCGGCTTTTTTGCTTTTACCAAAATATTGTCCAGCTTTTCTTCAAAGTACATTCTCTTTTTCTGTAGATTCTCATCTTCTTTTTTCAGTTCATATAATTTTTTTAATTCCACATCAATTTCATTTGTTTGTGTTAATAATTGTTCTTTTTTTTCTTCCAGTTTCTTAATTCTGTTTATTAATTTCTTATTCATATTTCCTCCACATTATCATCTTTTACAGTTATTTGAAAGACGATTATTTAATTACTTAATATCTATTCTTTTTGTTTTTTTACTTATTCGGTTATCACCTATCTCTATTACAAATAGATCATATATACCTCCAATATATACTATGTTTAGAAAAATACTTATAAATCCATTTTAAAATTTCAAATCAAATTCTTTTTTTCTCTTAAAATAGAACGTCAACATACTTTCTACCCCAATCTAAAAATCCTGGTAATTTATACCAGGATCTATACATAATTGCTACTTTAATCTGAGTCTATATTTTCATCAGGTTCCCTATTTTCTATTTCTTCATCAAATTTTTTACTTTCATATGATTCTTTATCAACAATTTCCAGATAAGTAATTTTACTTGCCGGTGCCTCAGTACTATCATCATACTTATCTCCAACCCATTCAAAATAATTTAAAAATTTTTCCTCACTTTTATCATATTTACATTCTAACAATGTTTTGAATTCATCATCTAGCAAACAGTAAAAATAAACATAATTATCTTCCTTAAAAGTCCTGTTATAAAACTTTACTGTTTCAACATCACTATATTTATTTTTTTCTAAATACCTTTCTAACATTATTTTGTAATCATCAACTTGTTCATCAGATGCAAATGTAATTTGATCCTCATTAAGATATTTATACTTATATTTTGTTTTACTGTCCTCATTGCCAGTAAAATAAAATATACTGGCAATGATAATTATCAACAGTATGAATCCAATAACAAAATATTTAATTACAGCATATTTTCTATCAATAATCATATCTTCTCCTATACTAATTTATCTATCTAGAACGTGAATTTATAAATTGATTGACATCAATTTTTTCAATAACATCCTTAAAAACTGTGAAAATGTCTTCAAGAGAGACATCTTCAATTTCCTTAATTTTTTTAAATCTGTTGAAATTTTCTTTAAAGACAGCTGACTCACTTAATTCACTGATAAGCTCCTCGTAATCATAAATATTATTCAATGTATTTCTACTTTTGGAAACATTTACAAATGAATCTATTAAGACATTCATATCTATACTAATATCTTTTTGAGTTAAAAGATTATAAACATCAAATAAATCCCTCATTCTGGTATTATATATACCTCGGTCAAGAGTTGTTTCGATTTTTTCTGCAATTATATTTTCAACTGCATAAGTACATACATTTATTTTTTTATCACTGAATAAACTGATAAAAGTATGCTCTATTGCCTCTGGATAAATTAATGTATTATTTGAAATATCAATTTTCAAATTTAACCTGGTCTTACCTTTTAGCGCTAAAATAGAAACTGAATAGCCTGGATATCCATCATCAGACTGCCCTTCTTTAATATCACCTATTCTATAATCAAAAAATGATTTTGTAATATCTTCTTCGATAATATCAGTTATCATATTATTTATTTCCTCTACAGAATAAACCGTAGAATTTACCGTAGCATCCATATCTAAGGTGGTTCTATTTTCAAAACCTAATAAATTGCTGACGACAAAACCTCCCTTAATAATCAGACTGTCCCTGTACTTAGAATTACTTATTTTCTCTGCAAATTCTTCAAGAATAAAGCGCTGCTGAACATCTCTTAAATCCATATTCTTTTCTTTTGCATATTTTATCATTCCGTTTTTCCACTGATCTATATTTTTATATGCCATAATTTCTCCTCTATGCACTTTTATACAGACTATAAATTTCTGCGATTTCACTTTCTACATTAAATAATTTTCCATATTTGCTCAATTTTCTCATATCTAATTTTTTATTATTAAAATATGACTGCAAGGACTGATAGTATACCTGTGTATCTACTTTCTTTTTATTTCTGATCAGATCACAAATAGTTCGTTCACAATCATAGACAATAATTTTATTACCAAAATAATCAATATGTTCAACTGCCCCTACATGCAGTAGTTCTTTTTTTACATACGATACTTTTAAACGATTATTTCTTAAATGGCATCCTGAATATGTTGTTACATTGCATCTGGATGGAATTACTGTTGTTAGTCCATGTAAATAGCACGCTGTTTCGTGACTATAGATCATATTTTTATTTGCAAACTGATAGACAAAAAATTCATCTTCTAATTCGTTTTTATAAATATACAGTCCTTTAACAAGTTTTCTTAAAAGTTCTTTTTCAACCAGCCGGCTTATCTCTCTTTTAGTAAATCCATACTCCAGCATATCACTATAAACCATGTATTCACCATTTAATTTATAGTACTCTTCAACTTTATTTTCTAATAAACACATCATATCACCGTTCCTATCGTACATATATTATAACATATATATGTTTAATATTCACATATTAATTAGTAATATACCTTAAGCAGTCGTTTTTTTCATTTTTATACCTGTTTGCATATGATTTTCCATATGCATAATGTTTTGGACAATATGACACAAGATAATCACACAGCTTAGTTACAAACTCTTTGTCGCCTAGATCATTAGTAATACCGGAATTTTTTATAAGCCTTTTAGCACCAGAATTTCCAAAAAGATTAGACATACCACAAACAAGGCCTTTAATGCAATCTCTTCTCGACGATAAATCTATTCCTAATGATTTTAATGCATTTTCTATCGGTATATAGTAATTATCGTATTCAAATTGATCCTGCTTATTCGCAAAATCTTTTGGATCATTAGAATAAGCTGTATGCCATGCTTTTTCTAATCCCTTATTATTTCTTAAAGATGCTTTAGAACAGCTTAAATATGCCTCAAAACAAGCGTATTTATTATTATCTAACTGATAACAGTATTTTAAGAATTTTTGAAGATCGTATCTGTTATCAAACTGGTAATATCCCAGTGCATGATAGTCATCAGAACTGCTAAATCCCTGATCATAATTACAGCTACTTTCATATTTTGCAAAGTATTTAAATTCCTCAGAAAGCATTCCGCTAACTCCGTTTGAAATTGAATTTGGAAATGCAGGAATTCCGTATCCTAAAATGGACTTGCTGTCCGTTTTATAAGAATTACGCTTTACCGTATTGCTCGAGTTACCTTCGATTGTATGGACAGTATTATCTGTAACATCTATTACAATTCCTGTATGCGTTGAATCGTTTTTATTTCCTTTACAGAAAAAAATAATATCTCCTGGCGAAGGGACTATACTTTTTCCCCCATATCTAGGGGTATATTGAAATTCACTTTTTTTCTTGAACCAATCAACACCGGCATCACACCCCTGATATTTAGGAATAACTTTAGCATCAATCAGCCCACACTGATCCGCTATCCAAGAAACAAAGGTCGCACACCAGTTAGCTCCATCAGCACTACCAGTATACCATTTTCTATACTTGTCACCGCCAACGGCACCATTAACAGCATTATATTCATCTATTGCCTTTGCAACAAATAAATCTCTAGTATTGCCACCTTCAAAATCCACTTCCTCTGTTTTACTTTTACCCCCAGATATACATGCGACAATTAGGACAAGAACTAAAAAAAAAGTAAAAAAAGAAGCTACTGTATACTTCAGAGCTTTCATTTATCTCATCAATGCAAGCTGATCTGGAGTAGCTTTTATTTCTATCGGCAAGCGTTTATTTCCTGCTATCAGTATTGCATCCCCTTGTGAAAATCTTGCTATCCTTTTAATCTCATTATCTGATAATGCAGTAAGTTTCCTTAAATCTTTGGTAGCATCTTTGTCTAATCCTAAAATAAGCTTATAGCTTGCATTATTAAAAATAGCTTTACCTTCTGCCAAAACCCTCGGATCTGCGAAGTCATGAGGCTCCTGTGTACCTAAAATAGTTACATTATGATACTTCCTAGAACGTCGTTGAAACTGTTCAATCATCTTTGCAGTTTCACCAGCCAAAACAAACATATGTGCCTCATCAACAGCTAAAACCGATTCGCTCGTTTCATCCAGGCATAACCCCCATGCATATTGAAATATAATATGCATTAGCGCATTTTTTAATCCTGGAGTTAAATTAAAAAACACTTTAGTTCCAAATGCAAAAAAAGGATTTTTCATCTCATCCTCAGTTATTGTCGTATGCCCATCCAAATATCTAGCCCACTCAGTACATATAGGTTTTAATTTGATTCTAATTTCTTTAAGAGCTGTATATTCATCGTTAACTATGTTCGATTTTTCAAACTTTTCTATATGCTCATCTACAATTGCTGAAAAAACGCTAAAAGTCGGATAATCAGTGTTTTTTAAATATTGAAAAGATTCGTTTATATTCACACCTACAGTTTCGTAGGCCTCTAGTACCAGCTCTCCTAAAATATCCAGAGCACCTTCACTGGTATCTTTAGATAAATATCTAAAAACAATTTTAATATCCTCAACAACATTGTATATTGCCAATCTGGTATCGTATTTATCAACTTCGTCTTCTTCATCTTCATCGCATGAAATCGGCTTTAAATCAAAAATATTTATTCTTGCATTTTTCGTACCAAGATTAAAATAAGAGCCTCCCGCCTGTTTTATAATAGTACGGTTTTTATTTTCAGGATCAATCCAAATTACTTTTCTAGTATGACATATATGAGACATTAAAATCAGATCCATCGCAGTTGTTTTACCTGATCCAGACTCACCTATAATAATAAGATTGCCGTTTAGTCTTTTATATTTTTTAGCTTTAGCTGGATTGTTTAAATAAAGAAACTGATCAAAACATACCATCCCTTTTTGAGAAGATTCAACCCCTAGCAGCATCCCTTTTTCATCATCCAATGTATCAAAAGTAAACGGGTACAAACCACTTACTGTCTGCGTTGATAGAAGCTGCCCAATATTTTGACTAGCTTCTTTTCTAAAACCGTCACTTTCAAAGAACGGTGAGGAGCATTTCAATATTCTCTGCTGTAAAAAACGTTCAGCTCTTACCTCAACATTATATGTACTGAACAGTTTATCCAGATCATAAGTTCGCTCATCCAATTCTTCTAATGTATTCGCTTCTATAAACACTGTAATTATACAATTTAATGTAGCATCCCTTTTTCTTACAAGCTCTCTGATATACGCATTATATCCGTCCATCTGTTCTCTTAATTCAGCCCTTTGAATTCGATCGGTAGTTTTACTGTACTCCTGCTCCATATCTTTTACAACCGTTTTCATATAGTTGGATATTTTAGCTTTTGATGGTTCTGTAACCATTTCTACACGATAATTCTGACCAGCTACAAACATTCCTAAAAACCCTTCATCAAAATCTTTAGTTATTGTAAATGTCATAGCACGATGAAATTTATCACCAATTACATAATAATTAGCATATTCATGAAATCCACGAGGGACTGCACGTGACTTGAACATTAAATTTTTCATATCATTAAAACTCTTCATCTGTACCTTCCTCTCCTTTAGTTACATTAAATTCTTCACTATATAGTTTAGGTATATAGTAATCACTGATATCTCTATTATCAAAATCAGCATAGATCATATTTTGAAAATCTTTCTTTTTTGCTATTTCAAACTGCATCCGGGTAGATTTGAAATAATTACATAAATCCTGAAAATGTTTATCAATGTATTTTTCCGGTTCTAATATAAGAATATAAAATGACATTTCATTAAAACTTGACATAAACCATTCATTCTTTTCTAATTCATACTGGATAAACCTTTTTATACGTTCATCATCTTCGTCTTCATACAAATCAATAAGATGTCTGTTTTGTTTAATCATATTAGGCTCACTTTTTACAAACTTCCAGTACAGTCGCCTTTTCTCCTTATTTAAAAAAACATTGAAGCCTTGTATTATACTGCCTAATGTTTTGTCATCTAACAGATAAATATTTCTAGGCATTATTCTAATCCCTTTTAAAATAAATCGATTACCAAATTCAACAATAACACAATGATCAGGATTAATTTCTTCCAAACTCATCCAGTCAAGTGTTGTATATCTGACTTTTCTTCTTTCCTTAATTATTTTTTTATCACTCTTTGTCAATTTTACTTTTTTCTTTTTATCTTTGTTCTTTTTTGAAGTTTTCCTCATCTGCATATATTCTACCTGCCCATTCATATTTCTTCTCAGTTTTATAGTAGTCCTTAATAGTTAAGATAAGTTCCAGTATGTTATGATTTATTCCTGCACCCATCGTTAAAATAAAAGTTATAAAAATTAAAATAGAAAAAAAGGCGAAAAAGAATATTATCCCATTTCGACCTATGCCTGACTGTACGACCGCAATAAACACCACTAAAGAAAAACCAACAGCTGAGATAAGCATAACCAAGTCAAACAATCTATAGCGTTTCATTATCAGTCGTCCATTTTTAAAATTCTGCGGAACTATAAATTTCATTTTTAAAACCTCCTATCCTTATTTAAACTATGGTCATTCAATAGAGAGTTTTGTGAAGCTGGTTTAACCGAATTATTACTCGAAGCATTATCAATATTAACTTTACTGTTGCCAATTCCTGCATCAATATTATAACCAGGCTGTTCAGGAAAAGAACTGCCATATCCTCTTTTAGTAAATTCCTGTTTCAATTGCTGCTGCGACATTTTTTCAGCACCCTCTATGCCATAATATTTTGCAGAATCCAGCTGCAGGTCTGTTGGTGAAGAACTCGATGTACTGTATGAATTTTCACTTTTTCCACTACCTCCAGTTAGATTACCATCAGCTCCCAGTTCTTCCTCACTGCCCATATTATTCCCATAACTATCAAACTGCTCATTAGAACTATCTTTCTGATTAAATCCAGTATCAGCACCTTCACCCATACTACCATTTTGATTAAATCCAGTATCGATATTTTCTCCTTCATTTAATCCATTCTCACCTAAGTCCTCCGAGTTGCCGTTTCTAGAAAATCTGTCTCCTTGTCGGCCACCCCCATAAAGTGATGCGGGATTAAGCCTCATTTGAAGTGACTGTTTAGGATGCATAATAAATCCTGCTGCTGCCAGCAATCCCATAAACCCCTGAGCCGAACCGGCTGCACCAAGCTCTCCGCCTCCAATTATTTCAGTAATACCAGCTGGTGCCTTGACAACAGCCAACAGACCTCCTAAAAACAAAAAAAGCTTCACAAACATACCGTAACCAGTAGCACCTATAGCCTTGTCTAAATCACTTGATGAATACAGTGTAAATATTAAAATCATAGAATACAGTTGAAAAAAATTTAAAAGCAGATCAGAGAGTAATGATTTAGACCACACCTTAAACGAGTTGCTTTCAGGATCTACAAGACTGCTCAAAGCATAGGGGGAAAGCATTATCTTTAATATCATCCCTATGACTCTAACAGCCATTTGTAAACATATTGGTAAAAACATGAACAATGCAGAAACAGAAGCCATTAATCCAAAAAACAGTGAACTGTAACTTGGAAAAAAGTAATATATCTGTGTTGCACCAAACCACCAGTTTGCAACAGGAATATCACCTAAAACTGGTACACCATCATCAAGTTCATAACACTCATTAATATCAATCTTATTTATATCAATATTTTCGCCATATGTCTTATCATAATAATCACTATACTGTTTATACGTAAGTTCGCTAATACTGCTAAGGTTATTAGCAATGGCTGAAGAAATAATAACCATTTTGCTTGATGAGTATTTTCCTACCAGTGCCTCCGCCCAATCAAAATCAGCTATGAACGAATTAAACTTTGACTCACTTATTTTTTTATGCTCATTCTTCCATTTTTTTAAATTATTAATATCATCAGCATTTTTACTTAGATCTGCCGAAATATCAATACTTGCCTGCTGAACTAATATACTGCTGAAACTTGCATCAGGGGAACTGTTTGTAAATACTGCTATATTTTCAATCGCACTGTTTGATATATCACTTAAATAAGCAAAACCGTACGGAAACATTGAAAAGCTAAATATTGATACAAAAAGCATAACCATAACTTTTCCTACATTAAGTTTCTGCATAAAATCCTGATCTATATACGACTTAAAAAAAACCTTAAAAATTCTAAACAATAAAAACAGCACAAAAAATACAACCAGCACATCATACCACTGCCATATAAAATCAATTTTAGTTAGATCAAGAGAGCATATTCTTTTAGCTATTTCATATAGTGCATCGACAATGTTAAGGACTAGATTGCACATTGCCCACAGCAGATCTCTAATTAGACCTTCAACATCTAAAAGATCCATATTTGCTTCCTCCTTTCAGTAAAAAAGCTGGTAAATTTACCAGCTTAGCCCAAATATTGATAAAATAGGAACAATTAACTCTGCAAATACCAGGATATAGAACCCCTTTTTTACTGTGTCCCAAAAACTTGTTCTTTCTCTTTCCTGCTGTGATAACTGATAATACCTTACCGCATTAAATATTACAAAACCTACAAATACTCCAACCATTGCCCACTGACAAAATGTAATAAACCCATCTATCCATGGTTTAGCTATTTTCTTCCCATCCTCAGTAGATGGTGCCTTTATAGCATATATATAGTTTATCTTAAAAAACAAAAGTGACAGCATCGTTACAAATCCTGATAATTTATATTTGATTTTTTTTATCATTTAATTAATGTCCTCCTTTTAATAAATTTTTAACTCTTGTATTTTTTATGTTGTTTTTTAAATGCAGATTCAATTTCTTTGACATTTCAATCTGCTGTTCTACCAAAGTTCTACATCCATCTAATATATCAAATTCTTTCATGATTTCCTTAACTATTTCATGTTTAGGTTTTTTTGATGTACTGTAGCATTCATCTAAATCAATTTCATAATTAATAAGCATATTAAAATCATAATCTGTCTTATTTTTACCAACTGAAATATCAATCTTTAAATTCAACTTACTATCATCAACAAAATAGAAATTCGGCTTAATAAAAGCCTGCTGATATGTAGGGTCAACATCTTCACAAGAGAACATAGGTGAATATACAAAATCACAGCTCTTTACAATTAAAATATTTTGCATTAAAAACTCTCCTTTTTTATCTATCGACTTCTCGCACAACTATTCTTGTTTATTTTTTCTAATTCAGTTTTATTGATGTTTGTATCTTTTTTATGATTTTTAAATATTGAGTGCATCTCTTTCTTTAATGTATCTGTATCTAATTCCACTTTTAACCACGATTTTGTTTTATCATCAAACGTTGTGATAGAATGAATAAAATTTTCAGTAGTCCTAAAGTACATTGTATTGGAATAATTGCTTTCACTTATTAATGATTTTGGAACTGTTAACGCATATCTTTCATAATTGCATCCAATCGGTAAACGAATATTACAAACCTCTCTACCATTAGCTATGTATGTTTTCCCAATCTGATTTTTCGTGAATGTTATTGTTGTCCATCGACTTTTTTCTTTCTTTTCATCATTTACTTTCAAATATAGAGGCTCAGTATCCTTCAGTATCTGTTTAAAATGATTAAATCTGTCTAATAACTTTCGATTATCTTTATAATCTCCATTTTCAATTCTTTTCTCAAGTGTATATACAGATTCATTCATAGTCGTGTAACTGCTGTTATTTCTATCATCATAGGTGTCGATTGAATACATAATAAAAAACTTAACTGCATCTTCAGATAAAAAACTGACTGCCGGATTGACTAACGCCATTAGATTTACGTATTCATACACTAAAAACTCGATTTTACTGAATCTTTTGATATCACTATGATTAGTTATTTTCATTCATAAACGCCTTCTTAAAAATAGTTTTTATCTTAACAAAATCATTCATAATACCCGGCATTTCTTTTATAAAGAATTTGAATGACAATCGTATAATAAAAATCCCTGTAACCACAGGAATTAGGCTAACAATAATTGAAAGAAACAGTGTATAAGCTACTCTAAAATCACATTTGTAAGCTACATACCCAAACATCGTTAAGCCGAGACATGCAAGAACTATTAAAGCTATCTTTAATAAATTATTTTTCATAATAATTTTAGAATTTTTTATCATAAATCCCTCCATCCTGGTAAATTTACCAGGTGAAAAAGGCGATTTGTTAGATCGCCTTTTAATTAATTTTTATGCATTTTTTTATTTCTGTTAGACATAAACATTCCAATTGACAATGCTGATAGACCGCCAAGCATCATATACATTCCTATATACATATCATCACCAGTTTTTACCTTTTTAGCAACAGGCATCAGTTCATCATACATTGTTATTTTTTGAACTTTTCCAGTATCACTAACTGTAAATTCTTTATTTTGTGCAATTTTATAATTTGCTGGTGCAATTACTTCTATCATTGTATATGTTTGACCAACAGTTAATCCAGTAATTTTATGTGGTGTTTTTTCTGATACCCATTCATCTACAATATTTCCGTTTTTATCTTTGATTTGCAAAGTTGCACCTTCAAGCTCCTCTTGCGAAGTTATATCCTTCTTATAAAATTCTAATTGAGTGATTTCATCTGTCATTTCAACAGTTAAATTTTGTTCTTTATTTGTTTTAAATGTAACAGGCTTAGCGGTTGCATAACCGTCTGGACTTTTTAGCTCTGTGATAACATATTCCTGATCTTCAGCTGTACCTCTGATCATATGTGTTGTTTCATCGCCATTAATATCGATGTTATAATATTTAGTTTCACCATTTGCCTGCATTAAAAGTCTATAATCATCCCGTCCTTCATTTTTAGAAATTCTGTAATATGTACTTGAATCATCTTCAATATCAACATACATATCACTTACTGTTTCACCTGCCATCAGCTTAGCTTTCATATCTTCAGTGACATCGAAAATATGTTCACCGCTTGTCCATTTATCAACGATCTGTTTAGTAGTACTTGTTACCTGGAATTCTCCTCCTTTTAGAAGTTTGTTGCCATCGTTTCCGTTTTTCGCAAACTCAATATTGAAATTCTTCATTTCAATATCTTGGATATCTCCATCTTTGACAGTGAACTCGATAGGTTTTGCTAAAACATAACCTTCTGGAGCATTTACCTCACGCCAAATATAATCACCAGTTGGCAATCCGTCGATTTCCAAACTGCTGTCATCGGTGATCCATGTATGAACAGGCTTACCAGTTTTGACATCTACGATTTCCATTGGAACACCGTAAAGATTGTCCCCATCAGCAGTTACCTTGCTGAAAACTGTTTTTGTTAATTCATTATTTATATTTAATGAAGAAGTGTAAGTTAACGTAACAAAATCCTGTTGTGCAAACTGTACTGTTTTGACTTCTTTATCTAAAACAAAACCATCTGGGCAGGCAATCTCTTCCACATTATATGTTCCCATTGGCAATCCAGATAAAGCTAATTTACCATTTGTATCACATGTATAAATGCCATTTCCTAATTCATTTCCACTAATCAATTTAACAGTATCTTCATTTGAACCCTTACCGCTTCCTACAGTGACTGCATCTCCTTTAGAATATAATTTTTCTAAGGAAACACTGTCATAAACATCTTGACTTGCAGTAATCTTAAATTGTACTTTCGTTAAATCATAGTAAGCTTTATTTACCTCTACATTGGAATTTTCTAATGTCTTATTTATCTCTAATGTACCGGTAGGTCTAATATTATTTACTACAATTCTTTCTGTTGTCTGATCTTTATTAATTGTAACTTTAAATGTTTTTTGAATAGCAGCATGTCCATCAGGAACTTTGGTTTCTGTTAAAATATAATCACCAACTGGTAAGTTATCTGCTTTTATTTTACCGTTTTTTACAACTAAATCCTTTTCAAACTCTAGAGTTGTATGTTTTAAATTGAATTCCGAACCGTTTAATAATTCTCCTGTATCATTGGTCTTAGTTAATTCAAGACTTCCAACATCAGCCCACTCAACTTCAAAATTTAAGGATGCAGGATCATATGCAAAACTCCAAGAACCGATATCTTGAACACTATTACTATCTGATTTTACAATTAGTGGAGCATAGCGTGTTTTTGCACTACCAGTTAGATTACCAGATAAATAGTTTTGTCGTACTTCTAAGTTTGCTTTCAAATAAAAAGTATCTCCACCATTAATTATTGCATTGCCTTTTGAAGTAGTTCCTTTAGTCACATTATATAATTCGATTCCATCTGTAAGCGGAATTGTCAAAGTATTATCTTCTCGAGAATCAAAATAAATATTTTCTGTTCTCTGACTATTACCATCATAGAAAGCTTTTAACTTTAAATCTTGCACACCATTCAAATAAAATGGATTAGTTGGTACAGGCATTGACTGAATTTGATCATATCTTGTCTTTAAACCAACACCATGAGCTTCCAAATCTTCCCAGCTCTTACCACCATAAATATCTCCACTGTATGCGTAACTAGCCATAATATGCGTATAAAGATATTTAGTAGTATCATTTGTAACCTGATCGTCTCTGAATACATCACCTGGTCCGCCAAATCCATAATATAATACTTTTAAAAGAGCTTCATTTTCATGAATTTCTGCTATTGCTGAATCATTATTTACTGGTTCATTTCGGGAAGAATTTAGACAATACGATAACTGTCCATTAATATAATAATAGTTAGTAGACCAGTTCCCCAGCCAACTTGGATATCTTATTGCCTCACCTTTTTCAAGTTTTACCGTCTCAGCATTGATCTGAGATAATGAAGCTGTACTTATACTAAATATCATCGTTAATGCTAGTATAAGCTGTTTCCAGCATTTTTTTAATTTATTTAATCCTTTCATTTTTCTACCTCGCTTTAAGTTAAAAAAAAGATATCATTTTGATATCTAAATAAATATTAATTTGTATCTATATCGCCTCCCTTCGTATTATTGCAA
>OAUF01000083.1_pt1 | contig 102189 bp, 97 predicted proteins | sample 1495111 | NCBI WGS metagenome assembly OAUF01 (sample SAMEA2580002, study PRJEB22360) | human gut metagenome | reverse complement strand
AAGGGATATTCCGTCGAAAAGGCGGGGGAAAAAACTTTTTTCCTTAGCCATAACAGCTTCTTGAAAACTTTCTTTGACCCATCCGCCTGCTAATAATTTTGGACAGATGAATGCAAAAAGCTCGTCGCTGGTTTTAAACTGTTCATCTAAAAAAATCAGTTTTTCAAAAAAGAGGGTTTTGCCCATACTGCTCCTTCCTAACTATCAAAATATTGAGAACACTTTGACCAGCACCCAAGTAATGAGGTTTGCTCGGTCTAAGTTCCCGATCTGTGATGCACCTTCTGGTATCTTTACACCAGCATCCGCCGCCATTATGGTTTCAGCAGGCGAAAGGTTCGTTGCAATCAATAAAATACAAGCCATAACGATCGTTCCGATGATAATGGAGCGAATAACATTTCCTCTGGACATCGCCGTAATCAGACAAACGATGAACGGAATAACCGCTAAGTCAGCAAAAGGCAATAACTGATTGCCGGGAATGATAAATGACAGGACGATCGTGATCGGTACTAAGATCAACCCTACTGCGATAACTGCCGGATCACCCAAGGAAACCGCCGCATCCAAACCGATAAAGATTTGACGATCACCAAAGCGTTTTGTCATGAAATCTCTTGCCGCTTCAGAAATCGGGATCAGCCCTTCCATCAAAATCGCCACCATTTTTGGCATCAAATACATGACCGAAGCCATCGTAATCGCTAAGCCTAAAATCTTGTCTAACGCTAAGCCGCCGAAAATACCTAGTAAAGCTCCGATAATCAGCCCCATCGACATCGGTTCGCCAAAAATACCAAAACGTTTACGAATCGTTTCTGGGTCGGCATATAATTTATTGATCCCCGGAATGCGATCAAATAGCCAATTCAAAGGAATCACTAGTGGCATAAAGCCCAGAGCCGTCAAATGCGGCAGAGAGATGCCAGGCATTTTAAAGAATTTTTCGATATACGGTTGCGTATAATCCGCCAAAAGAAGAGCGATGACTGATGCCACTCCCGCAGCTACCAAGCCCCAAACAATACTGCCGCTTGTTGCAGTAACAGCTGCACCAATAAAAGCAAACTGCCAATAATTCCATAAATCTACGTTCAATGTTTTTGTTAGCTTAAACGTCAGCATGATAAAATTGATGACCAGAACGATCGGGATGACCAACGCCGAGGCTACCCAAGCCCAAGAGATGGAGGACATTGCCGGCCAGCCAATGTCGATAATTTTAAGATTCAATCCTAATCGTTCAGTCATAGCTTGAGCCACTGGCCCCAATTCACCTGTAAGTAAATTGATGACCAGATTGATCCCGGTAAAACCGATCCCGATCGTAATTGCAGCACGAAATGACTTGGAGAACCCGGCTCCCATGATCAGACCAAAAACAAACATAATAATCGGCAGCATAACTGCCGCCCCTAATCCTAAAATCCAATTTAGTATTTCCATGTGCTCCTCCTATTTTGAAGCGATCGTCGACATTTTATCTAAAATCTCCTTATCTGTTGCCTCCTTATTGATTCCTGTTAAATAATTAATTGCAAACACATAAGGGGTTGTAATTGTTTGCGGAATTTGAGTACTAGCGACGATTAAGTCAAAATCTGCCGCAAGCTTTTCTACTTCAACAACCTTGACTTGTTCCACTTTCACATCATAGCCTGCATCTGAAACTAGGTCTTTAACACGATTGGCAATTACCGTACTCGTCGCGATCCCGCTACCACAAGCAATTAGTATTTTATACGTTTTCATTTAGAATCTCCTTTCGCTTCAATTTGAGCAATTGAATTATGATCATTTGAACAGTTATTAATCATATGAACAATTCTATTATAAGGTAGCGCTTACATTTTGTCAAACCTAGATTCAAAAAAGATTAGAAAAAGAAAAATAAAGGATTATGAGGTCAAATATCTTTCGAATATAAATCGTCATAAAAAAAACACAGACTTTTCAATTACAAAGTCTGCGCCGTTTTTACTATATTCCAACTATCCCAAAATAATCCCTGCATCATTAATCGCTGCTTCGACAATTTCCATAACGATCTTGCTATGATCCAGCTGCTTTTTAACAAATGTCATATCCTTGTCTTCAATCACTTGATTGAATAGCTTGAATTCATCAAACATCCGATGGGGATGATCCTTGTGATCAAAGGTTTCGATGTCGCCAGCCAATGGTTGTGTGCTGTAGCTATCCAAGGTGTTGGTTGGACCATTGACGATCACTGATCCTTCTGTCCCTTGAATCGTCGAGCGAATTGTGGCTTCTGAATCTTTGGCGCCGATACAAACTACTTTTACATTTCCATAATCCAGCAGCAGCATACCTGACGTGTCGATATCCCGTTCAATGTTAGCATAGTACTGTACTCGTTCTGGTTTTCCTAATAAACCAACAACTAAATGAATGTTGTAGATATTAATATCCATCAACGCCCCGCCGCCCATTTTTGGATTAAAAGCGGGTAAAATTGTTCCTTCCTTAAACGCATCATAGCGGGAAGAGTATTGTGAGTAGTTGCATTCAATGATTTTCAAGGTGCCAATCTTTTTAACAGCTTCTTTAATCCCTTGGAAATTTTTCAAATATTGATTCGTAATAGCTTCCACTAATACCAGATCTTTTTCTAGTGCTAGCTGTTCTAAATCCAATAATTCAGCTGCCTTCAACGTAAATGGCTTCTCGCAAATCACGTGCTTTCCAGCTTCTAGTGCCTTTTTTGCAAAGCTGTAGTGCAGGTGATTCGGTACTGCTACGTAAACCGTATCAAAGGCATCACTTTTTAGACACTCATCAATATCCGTGTAGGAGGCTTCGATTTTGTATTCTGCTTGAATTTTCTCCGTTTTTTCCTGACTTCGTTTTGTGCCCATGATAGCTTTCAATTGAATCTCCGGTAAATCCTTCGTGATTGCTAAAAACTCTTGAACAATTTTGCCAGAACCAAAAATGGCTAATTTCATTACTACTCCCTCTTTCTCTGCTATTTTGAGACTTGTTGGATGCCCTTTTCTAACATTTCGATTTGCAGCAGCGTTTCTTCATCTTTGACGGCTTTAGGTTTGCCGTTAATCAACGTTTCATAGATATCTTCGTAGACACGGCTATAATCGCCGATTTCTGAAACGACCTTCTCTTCATGAAACACGCCTTCGTCATCCATATAAGTCAGCGTACCATAATGCTCAGGCAAATCAATCCCGAAATCTTCGTTTTCAGGCATATAAAACATTTTCAGGTGCTCTTCTTGACGGTCTTTTGTTTCCTTAACAAAAACACCTTTTTTCCCGTAAACCACAAAGCTCGGACGTTCCTTCAAACGGAAATAGCTGGATTTCACCGAGACCTTCATCCGACCATAAAACAGATCCAGATCAAAGTAATCATTCATTCGATCATCGCCTAAAAGCTGGCGTACTTCATAATGCACATCATCTGGGCGGCCAAAATAAGAGATCACCTGATCCAATGTGTGGCAAGCATGTCCGTATAGATAGCTTGTTCCGATTGAAAAATGCTCAACACTTTCAGGAACCTCTGGCCGGAAATAATCATAGTGCATCTCAACTTCCAATAAATCTCCCAGCACACCACTTTCGATTACTTTTTGTACGGTTAAAAAGTCTGAATCGTAGCGACGGTTTTGGTAGCACTGAATGAACAAGCCTTTTTCATCTGCCAAACGATATAGCTCTTTCGCTTCCTCAGAGGTTTCAGTAAAAGGCTTTTCGATCAGAACATTTTTCCCGTGCTCCAAGACTTCTTTGCCTAATTTGAAATGCAATGGACTTGGCGTCGTTACGACAACTAATTGAATTTCTGGATCATTATAAATATCGTTGATGTCTGATGTATAATTGGTGCCAGGATTTTTCTCCCAGGTAATGCGGCCGCTAGGTGAATAGATCGTTTTGACCTTGATTTTGTCGGTTAATTTAGTTGAAAATGGTAAGTGATAGCGATTAGTGCTTTTGCCGTTTCCAATATATGCGATAGTTAACATGAATAGATTCCTCCAGATTTCTTTTGATAACTTTATTATATAAGAACGACTCCTCCTGAAAAGAAGATTCAGTAAAACAGGTCGTTTTATCCAAGCTTTCGTATGCATACGCATAAATTCTGAACATTTTATCCAAAAAAAGCTTCAAAATGAGGCCGTTTCTTCTGAAATCGGTGAAATTGCGTTATGATAGAATGGATGGTAGTTAACCTAAATGAAAAGGTGATGGAATGTTATTAATCGATAAATTACGAATGCAAAAGGATCTGACCAATACGGAAAAACGGATCGCTGATTATATCTTACAGAATTTAACAACAATTCCAGCAATCAACGTCGCAGATCTCGCAAAAAATACCTATACCTCCCATTCATCAGTGATTCGCTTAGCTCAAAAAATGGGGTTTGACGGCTTTCGCGATTTTCGAGTGGCGGTTTCTGAGATTGCCCATAGTGACATTTATCGGTCGAACCCTGTCGATGCCAATTTCCCGTTTTTACCACAAGACTCAACCAAAGAAATCGCTAAAAAAATTGCCGATTTAACCATCAACACGGTCCAACGCACCTATGCCCAATTAGATGATCAAGTTCTTGATGACGCAGCCGATCTATTGGCTAAGGCCGAACGAATCTTTCTATTTGCCCAAGGAGATTCCCAGATTCGGGCCCGCAGCTTTCAAAACAAACTTGTTAAGATCAATAAATTCTTGATCATTGCAGATGAATACGCAGACGAGGATTGGAATGCCGCCAGCCTAACCAGTAATGACTGCGCGATTTTCATTACCTATCGGGCACGCGTGCCGCAATACGAACGAATGATGAAGCACTTTATAAACGAAAATATTCCTGCGATCCTACTGACAGGCAACAGTCAATCGAATTTGATTCCTCTGGCGGCACGGTCACTTGTCTTCACCCAAGAGGAAATGGATTATGTAAAAGTCAGTACCTTCTCTTCTCAGGTAGCTTTTGAGTATATTTTAGATACACTCTTCTCACTATTATATGCGAAGGATTTCCAGCAAAATCTTGCCGACTTCAAACGAAAAAATGGCTGGATCGAAAATGGGATATTGTCAGATAATCCGTAAACCACAAAAAAGCGAATCTACTTTATGTTCGTTAAGTAGAATCGCTTTTGAACTTTACGATGATATCGATATTATTTATTTTCAATGATTCCTTTTGTTTGCTCTTAGATTCGCTAAACACAACTATAATAATAAAATCACTTAAAAAAAGCGTATCGAAATACTTAATAATTTCTTATCCCACACATGATTATTCGCTATTTAAGACATGCCTTAAACACGCACTTTTTCTCCAATCATCTCATAGACGTCCTCAGCAATAATTCTTCCATCTTGAAGATAATTGTTTAGCGTGTGAACGAATGGCCGTTGGTTGACCGAGCGAATGTTCCTTAATGGATAATACCATTCTTCATGTTTCTTTTTGCAAATCGAATGATCAAACACAGCTACATTAAGCTTTTGCGGCAGTAATTGCTGAAAAATATTCATGGTTTCTATTTGGATACAATTGTTTAGTAAGATATAGGTTCCTAATTTCGTTACTTTGGCTTCTTTCTTTTTTGGAACAATAGTGGATTCTCTAAAATATTCACCGCCAGCGACAACACGATGTCCGATACTATCAATCTCATCCAATGAATCAACCACCGAAAAATAAACTAATTCCGCTAAAAGGGCTTGTACAGCTTTTTCTTGATCAGTGATAGTTATTCTTTTGGTATCATTCAATGTTTTCCAGTGAAATCTCCGGAAGCTGCTTTTTTTGCCAATCGACTCAAAGATTCCAGAAGCAAGCTCTTCTCCTTGAGGAAGCTGGAATAACGCCCATTTTAAGCTATACCTGCCTGCATCAATCGTTAAAATTTTCATTTTAATGATCCTCCCCTTCTTTTAAATATGAATAAATCCAACACAATAGACCTGTTAATCCAGTCAATGGAAAGATCCAAGAAAAATAGCTTCGGGCGGCAATAACCAATGACTGATTAAAAAAAATCAACCCAGCGATTTGTGTACAGACAAGAATCAAGCCACCGAAAAAAAATAGTACGAATCCAATTATTATGAGATACTCCAAAATTTTCTTCATTATCTTCTCCTTATACAAACAACGGCAAGAAACCCATCGCGATCAACCAGCCAATCAGAGTAATCGGGAACACAAAAAACTTGATCAAGGGATAAAAGGTGGCCTCCGGTTGGCTATCGGTAAGTCCTGCGGCAATAAAAATCGAGCCTGAAGCTGGTGGAGATGCCCCTTCTGTTGAGGCAAAAACAAGGATTGCCACAACTGCCTGCAAAGCGGGAACGCCGACACTGACTAAAGCACTAAAGGCGATCAATCCGATGGAAGTCAATGTCGCAGTTGATGATAACGGTCCGGCAACCAACACAACTAACAGACCTACCAGCAGTACCATAATCGGTTTTGCAAAGTTCAATTGATTGAATACTGCTACCAGCTCAGTTGCCAAATTCAACTGCGCAAACAACTCACTAGCTGCAAAGGCAAACAGCAGAATCCCACCTATATTCTTATAGTGTGGAAAAAGGGTTTTGACCAAATAAGAAGGATTCGAAATATTTTTCCTTAGTTTTTTTCTTCCCAGAACTAAAATAATGGAAATCATTGAAATTGGAATCCAAGTTAATAAAGAAATATTAGATAAAGCCTCTTCCATTTCTCGTTGATTGAAAAATTGACGCACCGGTCCGATCGTAATCAAGATCGGAATGATCGCCCCCAGAAAAACTATCAAGGAAGACCAATAGTTTTTTAAAGCTTTCCTTAATGTCAAATGATGCTCAGAGCAATCCACAGAAATTTTCTCTTTACGCATCAAATACAATACTAAGAAAACTCGATAAACGACTTGATAGATTCCCGAAACGAACAGTCCAATATACAGCTGTCCTTCCGTGATCAAACCGCTGATCTCGGAGAACCCCAACATGATGAACATTGAGGCGCTCGGCGGAAAACCAGCACCTAGACCACCATTTCCTGCTAATAGAGTCGCGGTCGTTTCTCTTTTCCAACCGGTTTCGATCATCCATTGAGCGGTGAAAGTTCCTGAGGTTGCGGTATTCGCCGAATTGGAACCTGATAGCATTCCAAGAATGGCAGAAAGCCCAATATTGACAAAAGCCGGTCCACCCCGCAACCTTCCTAACAAAGACTGAAAAATCTCTAAAATGCCTTTTAAAAGCTCTGACTCCTTAATCAAATAACTCATTAAAACAAAGGCTAATGATGCAAACAATACCTCGTTCGATAATGCGCTAAAAAAACCTATTCTTAAATAGGTAAAAAAATCATTTCCGCCAAACATCGCTACGACAATGAATCCTAACAGCATACCCTCTGCCATATTTCTTTTAATGACTGTTGCCCAAACAATGATTAGTAAAATATATATGATTAGTGCAAGTGATGCGTTTCCCATGTTGAGTCCTCCGTCCAATTATGTACACTTAGTTGGCAGATAGGTATACTGAAAAGGATTGCTGAAACACGGAATTCATGTTTCAGCTGATCCTAATTAATCGTTAAATTCGGCGTTGATAAATTCAACCTTTTTACTTTCCAGTGTCCGATCAACCCATGAACGATCCGCAGATCCAGTTGATGCTTTTTGTACCTTCGCACTGTCTGCTTCAGCGTTGGCTTCTGCTTTTTCAATCAAATCTTCAGCATCTTTTTTAGGTATTACCAAGATACCATCCTGATCTCCTAAAATAATATCTCCCGGAAGCACTGGAACTCCACCAATCGCAATTGGTGTATTGACTTCACCTGGACCTTCTTTAAACGGTCCGCCTGGTGTTGTTCCTGTTGCGTAAATCGGACATTTCTCATTGCCTAGAACATCAATATCACGGATAGGTCCATCAATCACGATCCCAGCAACCTTCTTGAAGTCTGCCAAATATTTGTACATGATTTCTCCCATCAATGCTCGTGAGCGATCGCCCTCATTAGAAAGAATGATGATATCTCCTTCTTGTGCCATATTCAGTGATTGATGCAACATCAAGTTATCCCCGGCACGCGCTTTCACGGTTAGAGCAACGCCGCACATTCTTTTTTCTGGTGATGACATTAGCTTAATTTCGGGATTCAAGGCAAATACACGAGACATGCAATCCGCCACATTTGCGGCTGGTAATTTACTGAATCTTTCGACTAACTCTTTTTCTGGCAAACTTCTTTTAAGATAAACACGATTTCCAATAGTCATTTTTTCTTCTCCTTTATTGTAAACGATTTCTTAATAACGAATGTGACTTTTTAAAACAGTCAACTCTATTTTGCTTCAGCTTTTTCACCTTCTGTTTCTTTTGGGAAATAGCTGTAAATAAAACCCAAAAATCCGGCAATGGCCGAGCAGATAAAGGTTGGCATGCCAATATAATTCGTGGCATCAATCATTAACTGTCCATTTCTCAAGATCATTCCCAATAGCTGTGCGACAACTAAAAGAGTCCCACCGACCATAAAGATCAAAACAAACAATGTAAATAGTTTTTTCACTAATTCTCTCATTTCACACCCTCACTTTCTAAACCGGCAATGGCAGCCAACCCCAACACATCATCCAGCCGATAGCCATTACAGGAATCACATAGTATACAAATAATGGGACGAAGGATTTTGCTGGATTCGATTCGGCAATCCCGGCTGCTACATAAATTCCTCCTGATGTTGGCATTGATTCACCTTCTGTAGAAGCCCAAGCAAGGACTGCCGCAACAGCGATTACTGGATTTACACCAACTGAGGTGAGTGCAGAATAAGCGACTAAGCCGACAACAGTCAGTGTGGCAGTTGATGATAGTGGACAAGCCACTAAGACTACAATCGCTCCAACAATTATTACCATTAACCACGGAGCAATAGACAAGGAACCTAAAAATGCAGTTAACTCTTCACCCATACCTAACAGTCCTAAAACATTACTTGCCGCAAAAGCAAACAATAATACAGCGCCGATTGATGAAAACTTCGAGATTGAACTTTCAGCGATCTTGATCCAGCCCTTGCCATTCTTAGGAAAATTCTTCCAGCCAAGAACGATACAGATAAAGCTAATGACGATCGGCATCCAAGTGATCAACGAGATCGTATCCATACCTTCAGGACCAACCATATTTTCTGATCCAAGGAAAACAGCAATAGGACTCATGGTTAAAAGAATCGGAATCGCTGCACCAAGGAAGACAAAGAGCGATGGCCAGCCTTCTTTTAGTGTCTCCTTAATTGGCCGAACATTTTCAGTAACACCTTTAATTTTATTTTTCTTGATAAAGAAACCTACGATTAAGAAACGCCAAAGAATCTGATACGTTCCTGCAATCAACATCGCCAGATACAATTGACCTTCTGAGACTTGGGCTGCAATCGGTGCTAATCCTAACAAAATAAACATGGAAGCATTCGGCGGAAAACCAACGGCCATTCCAGCATTTCCCGAGGCAATCGTGGTTGCCAATTCATCACTGAATCCGGTCTTTTTCATCCAAGGAATCGTGAACACACCTCGTGCTGCCACATTACCAGTTGTAGATCCAGAAATAAGTCCAAGCGCGCCTGATGCAATGACATCCATGAAAGCCGCGCCTCCAGGAATCCTACCTAATAGCGAATTCAAAATATTTATAAGACCCTCCAGCACACCAGATAGATCAAAGATATACGCCATCAACACAAAGGCTAACGCTGCGTACAACACCTCATACGTTGCCGCATACTTCACCCCTTCATAAAATAGAACAAAAGCATCTTTTCCTCCCAGTGCACAAATCGCAATAAAACCTAAAAACATTGATTCGCCGATCGAGCGTTTGACAACTAAGAACCAGATAAGAATGACGCCGATAAACACGATCAGTGAAAGAATTCCAATACCCATAAATAACCCTCCATTTTATGGTTTTCTGCACCAGGGAAGATGCAGAAAACTCTTGATTTTTAGTTCAAGACTGCTTCTTCTTTCATCTCTGGGACAGGCCAGGTCGGTTTTTCCCCACTCAAAACTTCATGGATACTCATAGCACAGTGTAGAGACGCTCGATCAGTCGCTTCTTTCGTTGCTGCTCCAACGTGTGGTGCGACAACAACATTGTCTAGATGAAGTAATGGATTTTGAGGATCGACCGGTTCACTCTGCATTACATCTAAAGCTGCACCAGCAATTTTTTCATTCTTCATGATCTCATAAAGCTCTTCTTCCACTACGATCTTGCCGCGAGCCGTATTGATGAAATAGGCTGTCGATTTCATTAATTCCAATTGCTCTTTACCAACAAAGCCAGTCGTTTCTTGATTTGCTGGACAGTGAAGAGAAACAAAATCGCTTTCCTTAAAGATTCGATCGAAGTCGTCGGTCAACTCCACACCTTCCGGAACCTCTTCTTGTGTCTTATAAGGATCATAAGCAATGACTTTCATGTTGAATCCATGCAACGCTTTTTTAGCAACCCGCGACCCGATATTCCCAACACCAATCAAGCCTACTGTTTTTCCGTCCAATTCAACTTTTGGAAGACGAAGCTTTGCGTAATAATAGTCATCGATAAAATGCTTCTGAACCTTCTTGAAATTACGTGAACAATACAACATATAGAAAACAGCTAGTTCAGCTACCGACATACTGTTAGCGATCGGCGCATTACAGACCATCACTCCATGTTTTTTTGCTGCCTCCAAGTCAACCGTATCATAGCCAGCACCATGGCGAGCAACAACCTTTAATTTTGGGGCTGCTTCAAACACTTCCTTAGACATTTGAGATAAACGAACGATGATGCCATCCATATCCTCAATGTCACGAATAATATCCTCTTCTTCTTTACCCGAGCCATCAATCAATTCATATCCGCGAGATTCTAAATAGTCACGGCCTTCTTGCATAATTTCTTGTGGTAATAAAATTTTATATCCCATTGCTTTCATTCCTCCAAATTGTTTTTGTAAGTCTTACACTTTTCTATATGCAACCCCTGTGCCAACTTTTTTTAATTCAACAAAAGCCTTTATAAAGCGCTTTCTTAATTTTGGGATAGTGTGCTATACTGGTTTCACGAAAGAAAACGTTTCATTTGATGAAATAGTTGAAACGTTTTGAAAGGAGTTGAAATGATGGAGACAGTTATTTTTTCTGGACAAAAGAATTTTACCCGTGAAGTAACCTACCTTGTGGAAAATAATCCAAAATATGAAGGCTTTATTGTTACTGAAGCAGTTGGAAAGAAAACGGAGGAATTAGGAGAATACTATTACAACCAAGGAGCGAAGCTATTTATTGCTCGCGGTCAAAACTATGATCGTTTAAAAAATAAGTACGATATCCCGGTGATCGAGGTTCGCTGCTGTTACGAGGAAATTCTAAAAGCCTTTCAGCAAGCCAATAAGCAATCGAAGAACATTGCGATTATTGGCTACGGATCTATTTTCCGAATGATTAAAACGTTTCAGGAAACCTCTGGTGAGAGCTTTCTTCCACTTGAAATACAGCCAGACGGTGATCTTGTGGAATTAGTCAAAGAAGGATTGGATCAGGGAGTGGATACGTTTGTAGGTGGTTTGAACACTAAGAATGCCTGTGAATTTCTCGGTGCTGACCACGTTATGTTAGAAATCAGCCCGCCCTCTTTGATTGATGCTTTAGAAGAGGCCTGTCATCTGTTAGCCGTTCAAGCAGAAAGAAATCGAAATTACCAATTTATTCAAACTATTTTAAATGTGGCTGGTGAGGCTGTTTTTGCCTTCAAATGTGATCGAAGCATTTCTTATATCAATTCACGGTCAAAGAAGTTTCTAAAGCGAATCCCCCTAACTACCTTTACCGACTTAATCATGACGGACGAAAATTACTCGGTAGTCTTTGAAAATGGACAGCAAATTGAAAATAAACTGATTGAAATTAATTCAGAACAGTTTGTCTTCTCAATGATTCCCTTAACTTCTGAAGATTCCATCTATGGTACGGTGGTACATCTAAAAAGTGCGACCGATATTATTTCTTCTGAAAACTCAGTCCGCAAACAGCTCTATACAAAAGGTCATGTCGCACATAAGAATTTTGAAGATATTATCGGAAACAGCCCGCAAATGAATCAGGCTGTCGGGTGGGCCAAGCGAATCGCAAAATCAGACAATAGTATTCTGATTTTAGGTGAAACGGGAACAGGAAAAGAATTATTCGCACAAAGCATCCACACTCATAGTGCACGAAAGGATGGACCATTCATTGCTATCAACTGTGCAGCTCTATCTTCATCAGTATTAGAAAGTGAACTTTTCGGATATGATAAAGGTGCATTTACTGGTGCAAATACTGAAGGAAAAATGGGGATTTTTGAGATGGCTCATAATGGGACTGTCTTTTTAGATGAAATTGGTGAAATTAACTTCGAAGTCCAAGCAAAGCTACTGCGGGTTTTACAAGAAAAGGAAATCGTCCGTGTTGGCGGAGAAAAAGTGATTCCTGTCGACGTTCGAATTATCAGTGCAACAAATAAAGACCTTCAAAGCTTATCCTTTGAAGGCAAGTTCAGAAATGATCTCTTCTATCGATTAGCCGTTTTAGAATTAAAACTGCCTGCACTCTCTGATCGGAAAGAAGATATTCCACTGATCATCTCCAATTACCTGACCCAGCATTATCCAGAGCTAATGATCCAAACAAAAAGCTTAGATTATTTCAAGCAATTTGATTATTTTGGAAACATTCGACAGTTAATCAATTTGATTGAGCGCTGTGTAGTGATGACAGATTATTCTGAGATTACCTATAATACAGTAGTTGATATTTGTCGACAAGAATTTCAGTTTAATCAAAATAATCCATTAACCTTAAAAGCAAATATTCCCGAAACTAAAACAGAGAAAGAAATGCTAGAAGACACTCTGCGGGAAAATTTTGGAAATCGTAAAGAAACCGCTCGTAAGTTGAACATCAGTACTGCTACTTTATGGCGAAAAATGAAGAAATATGGACTTATATAGTCGAATAGATGGCATAAATAGACTGCTTATGATGATTTTATAGGTTTGCTATATTATTCAATCCTTCTAGAGTCAGAATATTTTTGAATTCTAATGGATTCGGCATGATTGATATTCAAAAAAATCTTTTCCTCCAATGGTTTAGTTTCAATTAACTTCTCATCAAATTGAGTAAAAAATTGGTGATGTATTTGACTCCTATCCAACACAAGAGCAATACATCACCAATTTCTATTTAGCAATCATACCCAAACTTAAGAAGAATTTCGGTCTTAGGTTAGAGTTTTCTATTATTTTATCTCAATATTAAATTTCTTTAGTAAACTCAACGTTGCTTCGTTTAATTGATTTCCAGCAACTAGCTCTGAATTAATATAAAAATCTGCTTCAGGAAGAGCTCCCTGCAAAGCCAAAGCATTCGCTAATACACATAAGCTAAGCTCCACACCAACAACTTCGATGTGATTTTTTTCTTGTTCATGTTTTTCCGTCAACTCTCGAACCTCGATCAGTGCTTCCGGCGGCAACGCATAGTAATTCTTTTTAATCACGTATTCTTCCGGCAAAGGAGTTAGTTTCTTAATTATTTGTAGTCCGTCCAACTCTTCTGATTCATTCTTATGCTCGATGGGAATGTCTCTAGTAAAAAGAACCATTTCCCCAGATTCACGGGCCTTTTCTAAACGATGCAGTATTTTAGGAACAATCGTATTTGCACCCTGAACATAATTTTCATCATTTGGATCCAAAATTCGATTCTGCATATCTACAATTACTAACATCGCGTTCCTCCTATTGCTTTGAGCGGCCTAAGAAAAATGAAACAATCAAAACTAAGATGACCGCACCAATAATAGATGGTACTAATGCCATCCCCGCTAATGATGGACCCCAAGAGCCTAGCAACGCTTGTCCCAGAGCGGAACCGACTAAACCGGCAACGATATTCGCTATCCAGCCCATGCTATTGCCTTTACCTGTGATTGCACCAGCGATTGCACCGATAACAGCTCCTATAATTAATGACCATAATAAACCCATAATAACTTCCTCCTATTGTCTAACTATTTTACTTGTGTATCTTGGTTGTCTGCCATTTTTTCTTGTGCTTTTTCTGCACCTTGGTTAACTGCAGCTTTAGCTTTATCTGTTTGCTTTGAGGCAAATTCGCCAGTCGTTTTCGCTGCACTTGTTACTTTGTCTTGGACCGTTTCACTATCTTGATCAAATTCTTCCTTGGTTTTGATATCTACTACATGAATATTTACTTCAATAACATCTAAATGCGTCATTTTTTCAACTTCATCGTGCGTAACTTGTCTAATTTGATCAACAACTTCTGTAATGTCCTTGCCGTACTCGACCACAACATCCATATCAACAGCTACTTGTTCTTTGCCAACTTCTGTTTCAATTCCTGCCGTAACATTCTCTGTGTTAACCAATTTCTCCGCAGCATTCGAGAAGAAACCACCATTAACTGTTAATAAGCCATCAATTTTATCAATAGCACTGCCAATAATTTTTTGGATCACTTTATCGTCATAGACTGTTTCACCTTTGACTTGTGCATCCTTGTTAGTGCTAAATTGATTCGTGTGTGTTTGTTCAGGTGTTTCTTTGCCATTAAAGTTTTTGTTTTCGTAATTTTCTACCATCTTAAATTCCTCCTGTTAATTGATATTCCTTTTACCAGATGACTCATTTGATCATCTTGACCTGTTCAGTAAGAGAATAGCTTTTCAAACTATTCATACAAATGATAAAATAACCATTTATATTTTATCGGAAAATCACGCTGTCATTTTCCTCTTCTTACTTTCACTTAATAGCTTAACGCAAATAATTTTGTATGAACAATAATCTGCTTACAAAGTCACAATATATAAAAAAATAAATCATATTTTTGATCGAAAAAACTGATTTCAGATAGCTGTCAATAAAACGGTTATATTATAGATTTATTGTCATTTTTCTTCAGTTCATCTTCAATAGAATAAAATAACAATAAATAAAAAGACGTTTCTTCATTTTAACTGAAAAAAATCTTTCTACTCATCTGACTAAGTTCATTTTTTCTTCCAAAAAATAGGTATATGACTAGGCCATTTAGCACAGTCATATACCTATTTTGCTACCTGCACTAAAACAGCGGTATCTTTTTAAAGTTTATTCTTCCGAAGCCTTTTTTGCAGGTGGCGGTCCTTTTCTTTCTGGGCTCTTCCAGGTACCGGAGCCTAATCCCATGATAGTTTTTATTGCAGGAATAAATGTTACCACGATTGTTACTGCATTCATCATCCAATAAAAAAGCATGTATAGCGGCGCAAATAATAAATATTTTATTTTCCTGCCACGATCATCCACAATCAGTGAAGCCACTAATTGAAGAATTCCTGAGATCATTTCAAAGCAGACAAAGAGAAAAGCCATCGTAAACATATGATAGATTCGTTCCGTATTTCCATCTAGTGCAAAGCGAGCCAAGCTCCATACAAACATAAATGAAGAGATCCAAAAGAAGAAGGACCAGATGATACTAAAGGTTTGGTCAATAAACATCACTGTACGACCAAGATTATTGAAAGGATGCAGCAGTACTTTTCTAAAATTGGTCAGCCAAACTTCTGTTCCACCTTTAGCCCAACGTTTTCTTTGACGGTAAAGCATCTTCAAGGATTCGGGAACTTCCATGAAAAACATGATCTGCGGCGCAAAAAGCGATAACCAGCCATCCATTTGATGATCCCACGCAATACTGATATCTTCAGTAGCTCTGTCTTGTCTGAATAAGCCGACATCGATCAATGCATCTTTTCTATACATCGTATTTGCTCCGCTGTAGGCGTAGATACTTCCTAAAACGCCAATTTGAGTTCGTTTGATAATGCCTACGATACTGGAGAATTCTACCGTTTGCGATTTTGCGATAAGTCTGGTTCTATTTTGCACGTCCATATTCGCTGTAATCGCAGAAATATTCGTTGAATCTGATCTAAGAAAGTAATTCACATACATATTCAAAGAATCAGGTTCTGGAACCGTATCCGTTGCTCAAAAGCAGTTTCCCACGAGCAAACGCAAAGCCAATATTAAAAGCATGAGCCTTGCCTTTATTCTTTTCAATTCGGATGACTCGCAGTTTTGGGTACTTTTTTTGTAACCTAGCTAATATTTCAGGCGTACTGTCTGTAGAGCCATCATCAGTCACTAATACCTCATAATGCTCATAATTTATTTTTGTCATTAAATATTCTATCGTATTTTCAATAACAATTTCTTCGTTGTGGGCTGGAACCATGATGGTAATAAAAGGTTCAATTTCTGAGGGAATCTCGTGCCAATCCTTTTGACGATACTTGAACAAAAAAGTATAGCAAAAAACACCAATAAACCAAGAAAAGCCGCCAATAATCGGATAAGTAATCAGTACCAAGAACATCAACGTAAAAATGACATCAACAATATAATTGCCAGTATGGAAAAAAGTAATCATAACTTCACACCACCTTTTTTATACAGGTTTCGTACAAAGTCCGTATCCAGATTCTGCTCTTCCTTTACCGAATAGTAGCAAACCTCCCTGCGAAACTCTTCTGGGCCAAAGCGTTTGTCATACTCGTCTTTTAGTAACTGCCGACGGGCATCTAAGCGTTCTTCGTCATACTGGACTGATTTTTGTAAAAGATTTTTAAAACGATAATTATTCCAAATCGTCAGTAAAATGAAAATCACCGCGATGACCACAAACATGATACATAAGAATATGAACAGAAATTTTAACGTTTGCATTTCTTCCTTATAAACTAGAATATGATTCTCTCGTGCATTCTCCGGAGATATGAATGGCAGTAATATCCATATAAAAGGAGCAACTACACAAAGCCAACTAAAAATGGCAACCACCGTTTGTAGGATTTTCAACAGGTAGTGTCTTTTCTCAAAATATGAATCAGAAACAAGCATTTTTTTTACTTCGTCCCGACTAATTTTTGGCTTCACAAGGTCGCCCTCCTCGTACTCAAATTTTTTTTTTACATTTACCTTAGTTTGCCGTTTTCATGCAAAATTTTCAAATAATTTAGCTTTTCTGATGAGTAAATTTTTATCAGATTAGTTTTCCATTGTCTAAACGTAAAAATAAAATGAAGAGAAACATAGATTACAAAAAATTAGTCCATAAAATGCAAGCAAAAATAAAGGAACACATTTATGAGCTGAATCAACAGATCATAAGTGTGTTCCTTATTTATACTTATACAATTACGAATAGATTACCTTTATTAGGCTCAGAAATAGCGGCTTGTTCCCCTCAAATAATCTGACATTCCGTGTTGCTTTCGGTGGAATAATCAGAATACTTTTTATCAGGTCGCCTGCAAAGATCATAAAATTCATTTTTCAAGTAATACCCCTTGCCCCATACTGTTTCCAAAACATCTTCGGAAAAGCCTTCGTTGATCAATTTGCGGCGAAGATCTTTTGATAAAACTGATAGTTGGGCCAAGTTTGAATTCGATGGCTCTTTATTCCATATATATTTGCATAACTCTTCTCTAGACACAATCGAAGCATGTGCATCGTACAATTTCTGGAAAAATTTTTGTTGATTTTTCGTGAAATCTAAAAATATTCGATCGTAATCATAATTATCGGCATGCTTCTTTTCAGATTCTTTCCTTGCAATACCAGCACAATCACTTATCAGTTCACGTAAAAGATCCATCCCGATATCTTTTGGTATCCATTTATCAATTGCTAAGTCTTTTATACTGTTTTTTTCATTGTCAATTGGCTCATTTAAATATTCTCTGAAAACAAAAACTCGTTTTTCCTTTAATTGAGGAACAATCATTTCTACTTCTTTGTTAGATAAAGATTCACTCAATATGACAAGTTGAAAAAAACGAATACTCCCTTGAACACTCATGCGTAATATGTCATCAAGCATCGTTTTTGATACGAAGACTTCATAATTGAACTTCTGTAAACTCTCCTGCATAGAGCACTCGTTTAAAATATTATGAGTTAGTATTAATATTTTGATTTTCCTCACCCTGCTTAAATCTATTTTTATTTGATGCTCAAATCTACTCGTAAAACTGTGCCTTAGATACACACCCGGCTTGGTAATTGATAGTAGCTCCCAAATTTTTTGCAATATTTTCTAATTCTAAAATACGTTTCTTTTCATACGTGTCAAAAAGTACATGATTGTCTACAGCAACTATCAAAATATAATTTACTAGCCTATTTTCAAGCAATTCTGGGTATTTCGAAGAATCTATCTCAGTATAGACTTGTAGCAGAACATCAGTGATATCCCTTAATCCTTTATTTTTATCAGCACGAGCAATCAAATGATTGTACAACTGATAAACAATCTTTTTAGTAGATACACTTATTCCCATTGTCTTCCTCCTAAAAAAGCGTTTTACTGTTATTTGATCTTTCAATTGCTAGTAAAAAAGTAAGCGCGAGTATATGCACTGCTCCATAGACGAAATAAACAAAACATTGGAGGAATCAAATCCTTCACCTCATTCTTCAAACGAATAAGACTTTTTTTCAATTGAGGCTATTAATTATCGAACCTGAAGTCGTGTGAAATGTTTTACTTCAAACTTTTTCATATTAAAACTCCCTTATCGCTGCTCTTACATCCACCCATTTTGCACAGCTTAGGAAGTGTTTCATTATGTTTTTTAGTACCTTACAGTTACTACTGATTTATTCTTCTGGTACATCCTCAAGTGACCAACACAATACGCCATTGTATGTGCCGACTGTGTCTGAGGGATGAATTGCTAATTGCAAATGCTCCGCCAAACTAACCTTCGTACTGCCGCTTCCATCCCAGATCGGTTGATTGTCCTCATTAATTGGAACATCTTGCTTCTGGCTTTTATAGCTTAATCTTTGAGCGAGTACCTGGCCTTTTTCATTTGTTAGCGGCTGTTCTTCTTTTACTTTAATTGTCCAGTGACTTTTATCCAGCTTGCTTACATCCTCAACCCCAAATTCTTCCTTCGTGGTTGCAGAGATTATCTTATCCATCGCTGGAATCTCATTTTCACCGAAACTAATCGTATTAGGAATAATAAGCTTAGGACTAGATTCTTTCTTGATAATTCTACTTTCCTTTTCAGATTCTTGATTGTTATCGTCCTTTATATAGAAGAAAATCTCTTGATCTAGCCAATTTTCAGGAAATGTGAACTTAACCTTATCTACCATATTTTCAGGAGCGTCTGCGTATTCCTTTAGTACTTTTTCTTCAGTACCGCAACGAGCCATCAGATACACCTTAGCACCAGTGTCGTGCGAAAACGTATATGAAAGTTCGCGTGAATTAGTAAAACGCGAGATGTAGAGCGGATTTTCATTATCATTCAGTTTGAATTGCAATACCTTTTTTTCACGATAACGATGAACAATCATCTGTTCATCCGGCAAGAAGATTCCCTTGTCTTGCTTATTATCCTTGATAGGTTCATATCCAGGAATTTCTGGATAATCATTAGATAAATCAAAGGGTGTAGTTAGGATTCCTTCTTTCGTTATCGACTCACGTAACGTGTTGTCTCTTTCGTCTAAAAAGGCTATAGTTATTTTTGCACCATAATTGATTACTGAAGCCGCTGATTTTTCTCCTAAATTTTTTCCATCAAAAATAGTTTGTACACTAAACGGCAAGCTTAATTTCCCATCAGAAACAGCAGAAGAATCAACAGGATTTTCTGCTCCGATCCATTTTAGATATACGTTATATTGAAGAACGGTGTCATATAGACGATTATCTGTTGGATTCTTAGCTTTAATTATCACATGGTTGTCATCTGTGACCTGATAACTAAATAAATCGGTAAGATCCTCTCCAATTATATTAGTTATTCTCATTTTTTCTGGCTCATATTGTCTTGTCTGATTCACCTGCTCCAAATTAAAATCAATTTCCATTTGATTTGTTTTTGACCATTGATCAACATTTGGCATCGTCTGTTGTGCCTTCAAATAAACATCTTTATTTGCTACTTCAAATTCTGAATCTACAGCGTAAGCAGGAGGAAATTCTGGTTTGGCTATAAAATCTGTGAAATAAACAATTGACGAAGGAGTAACATCGTTGTTGTGTACCATAAACGTGATAGTAGAAACAGCATTTGTTGTTATTTCAAAACGCTGACGCGGATCGCGCCAAGGAATTCCAGCGGTGATATTTTTTAGATATAACCAATACTTATCTCCCCCTCCGTCCCAAGTATCATAAAGAATATGTGTTGGATTTTCCGCATACAATGAATCAATTATTGTGCCTGGATTTTTATAGCCAATATATTTGTTTCGATTTAGCCCATAATAATTAAACGCGGTTTTTATCTCCATAGGCTGACCATTTTTGTCCAAAAAATCATAAGTGACGATCATTTCACCTGAAATATCAATTCCCAGAAAATAGCTCTTTGTGAAGCTGATGGTCCCGCCATCTAAATTGCTTTTATTTCTCTCCACTGTTATCAGTAAGCTTACTTCTTTTCCCTCATAGAAACCGACATTTTTCACTAACGCTTTACTTCTATTTGTCTTTCGATCAACCGACATATAATCTGAACCGACATCTCCTTCAAGCGCTTCAACAGTCGTATTTTTTCCATAATGCATGATGAAGGTATTTTCTGCCGGTGTTACTGATTGGTTTGCCCAATGGAAGTACCCTAGATCTGTCAGAGGTCTAGGTGCCGCCTCTACTCTGACTGAGTTCCAGAAAACACCTGCAAATAATATTAGCCAAAACAATAAATGACTACGCTTTTTCATCTTGCATCGCCTCATTTCTAAGTTTCGTTTTCAACGAGTAGATGAAAACAACTAAAACTAGAATCAGCAGGCCGATTCCTCCGAATAAAAGTGATTTTTCTTCATTTGTCTTTGGGTACATTTTAGAACCTGATCCTGTTGCGACTGCCCCCATTTGAGGTGCGTCATTTTTGGAATCATTCATCGATACCTTCTCCATTGGTATCGTTTGATTTTTATTACTAGGTTGATAAAATGTTATACCCACTTCACTTTTGGCTTGTTCAGCAGCTTCTGCTGGCATAGATACCCCTATCAATAACGCCAAAAGCAAGAAGCTCAAAACTTTTTTCATTTTTCTCCCCCGCTCTATCGATCTTTACTTTTTAATTTGTAAATATACACGATTAAACCAAGAATGATTCCCAAGAATACGATCCCAATTAAATAAAGCAACCAGCTATAATCCTTTGTGTCTTTTACTTCTACTGCTTGCTTATTCAATTTTTCATCCGTACCTTTGATTTCAAACTCTTTTCTAAACACCCATTTCTTTCCAGCATCATTTTTTAAATGCATTGTTAGTTCATACTTGCCTTTTTTAAGAGGCTCGTTATTCCAGCTGATTGGCAAACGGAAGTTGGTTCGCGGTGCAAAGGAGATTTTTTTATCTAAGACTTTCAGTATGTCCTTCTGACCTTTTTTTGTCACCGTCGCATGCATAGCCAATTTGCTCATCAGTATGGGCTGCGTATTTTCCATCTCAGCAAATACTGTCAAATAACCATTGTCTAATCCTGGAGTCACTTTTTTTAAAGCCAATCCTGGTTGAATCTCTTTATCCGAACAGCTGAGTTTGGCACCAATAGTATAGGCAAATTTATTTTTAAGGCTGAACCCTTCATCCTTTTTTTCTTGCCCTTTCGTATCTTCATAGCAATAAAAACCGCCTAGAATCGTTCCATCGAATCCCTCAGCAGGAATTTTTAATTGAAAGCTTACATCTCGTGCTTCTCCTGGCTTCAGTGTAACTGTCTGCGGCTCAGAGATAAGTTCTTCAAAAGAGGGTCCGCCGATTAGCTTGGCTCCATGCTTTGAATAATCAATTGAACCATTTTTATTAGTAATGGCGTTATTTCCCTCAACGATGACCTGAATCTGCTTTTCACTTGTATTTTGCAGCTTAAGTGTTAGCTCCTGCTCAGCACCAGGCTGCACCTTCAGATCATAATAGCTTGCCTCAGATTGCTGATTATCAGGTAAAACTGCTTGAGCATCAAAGCTGACCTTATTTGTCGTGTTTTTTTCTTCAGCCAAAGTATGAGTTGGTAAAAAAAGAACTGCTAAGCTAACAAAACAAAGAATAAAAAAGAGGGGGAATCTCTTCCCCCACCCTCCTAGCTTCCTACGCTGGCGCATCAGTTAACACCCATGTTAAATCTGCCGTATAGCTTTGTGCTTCCAATCCAGCACGCGGTACGTGAAGCTTCACATTTTCATTTTGACCGTCTTGGCCCTCAAAGACTGCCGCAAAACCTCCAGCACCTTGTCCTTCTTTTGCCAACATTACATCTTGATATTCATCACTCAATTCAAAGAAATCATTTGCCATTTTAGGCGCTACTGATTCATTGTCTTTTGTCACGACTTTCCCATTGGCTAACGACATTTTTGCTCCAGTTAGCTCTTTGCCATTTTCACCTACAAATGGAGAGATAGTTACACCAAGTGTCCAACCTTTTGCTCCGCCTCGAGTATCGTTTACCTGCACGTGTGGCTTTTGATTCATTGCAAAGTAATCTGTATCTCCCTGTCTGATTTCTTGTTGACCAAATGTAATATTTGATGCATACGGAATAGATAGGGCTCCGGTACCTCCTGTACCTGGATCATCATCATGAGTATCATCTGGAACAATTGGGTCCACATCTTCTCCCGATCCTGCAGTGAAGGTTACGTCTGTTGTTTTGTTCGTATTTGCTGTAAAGTCAGTAGCAAAAACAGTCGTACTTGTCGCACTTAATGCCAATAACCCTAGTGCGGCGGTCGTAACTATCGTTTTTTTCATTCTATAATTCCTCCTAAATAATAATTAGTCTAATTCAACTAAATCAATTCTCGCATGGACCTCTTACTATTTCTAGTTCGAAAATTTTCCTAAATCCGGAAAAAAATTAGAAATACTTCTTTCATCAAATTAAAAGACGCATCGACTTTTACGTCCATGCGTCTTTTTGATTGGCTATGTCATAGATAACTTTCCCTAATTGTCGCCAGTTTCTTTCAGTGGGGATGTTTTTCATTAATACCAACGGTGTATCTCCAGTATTGAAATAATAGTTAGAAACGACTAAATCTACTTCTGAGGCCTTTGTTTTATAATCATAAAATGCAAAAGTATACGTATGACCAAATTGTACATTGATTTTATTCATCAACCATAAGCGATGAGTATGGTGCAGATCATCTTGAATTAATACCTTTAAAGGCTTAAAGCTGCTTAAAAACAGTCCGTAATAATCTAAAACAAAGTAATAGTTTAAAAATAGCTGCTCCCAATTTTCTAAAATAGCCGATACTTGTTTATCTGCCATTTGATTCAGTGTTTTATGAAACATGTTAATTATATGATAATTCCTAGGTTTCTCCGCAAGAACCTCATTTTGATAGGAACGATTAAAGAAGAGATCAGTATTTCCATAAAAAAATAGGCTCCTCTCATGAAAGGCAATAAAATTAAATAATAGCTCTTGGTCCATTACAGCCAATTCAAAATTGAACTCCTGTCTCAAAGCAGCAGCTAAATTCTCCACCGCTCGATAAGAATCGGTGTTAGCCTTTTGATGTGCCGTGGCGTAACTATTCTCATAGCATTTGTTCCCATCAATAATGCCGAAGGAGTAAATGATTTGATAGAGAAAAAACAGCTCATCATTATTTAAGACCATGTCGGTTTCGTTGTGCCAATGTCTCAGTCGTTCAAAATATGGATCTAATTCGATGACCGCCTTCACGCTAGTGTGAATTGATATATTGACGATTTTACTTCTTTCCAAGGTTATTGCCAGCCAATAAGAAAATATACGTTTCTGCAATGGTTCCAACGAAATTCGATAGTTTTCTTCAAAGCTTTCTATATAGGATTCTATCTTGTTTAACTTTGTAGCAAAGGGCCAACTTCCAATATTTTCCCGCGTTGAATGCCAGTAAAAGTAATAGTAAAAGCAACGAATTCTTTGTTCCTCTGCCTGTAAATAGAGCTTATAGGGCTGAAAGTCAATGTGATAACGCTCGAAATACGGACCAAGTAACTTTGCATACCGAAAAACAGTCGATACGCTCGTAAATTGCTTTTCCGCAAAATCCTTTAACGACTTTTCAGGCTGACGATACATAAAATCGATTAGCTGATAATTGTACGAAGCTTTATAGAAATGAAGGTAGATTGCATAGATTGGAAAATCCTCTTCCTTTTTGACATAGAAGCGTTTGTTTTCATCATTTAACAGATAAATTCTACCATCATAGATCTCAAACAGTCCTGATAATTCTTCAATGTAGTGTAAGACAGATTTATTTGTAACCTTGAGCAAGCTTTTCAATTCCTTTATAGTGCACCAATCATTTTTCTCCAGCAGGTGATCAAGTAGGACCACTTTTTTTACAGATGTTTTTGTTAAAAACGTTTGCATTTCTTTTAACTCCTAACCCTTTCTTCTCAGCACGTAATGACCAGCCAAAGAATAGACTTCCCTCAGATTCGAAGGAAGTCTGTTCTGATCATCACTAATCACTTATCAGACGATGCTGTTGATTTGTTTCGTTTTATATAAATAAAGTAGAAGGACTAGAGTAAGAACAGCTAAGACAATAGTTGTTGACAGTGCTGCCTCTGCTCCGAACTGTCCTCCAGTTAGTAGCGGGTTGTCCCCATGAATGATCGTTCTAAAGTATCCAGATTCGGTAGTTCCGCTGACTGGAATCCCCAATAAGGAACCTTGCACCCAATTCCAGGTAATGTGAGCACCGATCGCTGCAAGCAAGCTTCCAGTTTTATACATCAACACTCCAAAAAAGCATCCGGCGAGAAAAACATTCACTAAAGCTAGTAAGCTTACATTCGGATTTAGAGCATGTACTAAAGCAAAAAGAAGACCTGAACCTAGTAAGGCGATAATTGGTCCAAATTTTAACAGCCGATGCTGAATAAACCCACGGAAAAATAACTCTTCACTCGTACCGACAGCCACAAAAATCACAAAATTAACAAGTAGTTTATACAGATTTTGATTTCCTGTTTTCAACTGATAAAGTCCTGGTAAATAAAGTGTCCCCGTAATAAGCAAAAATACACCGATTCCTGCTAATAGTCCATAAATTAACTGACGCCCATCACCCTTGTTCCAGCTCATTCCATAATTACGAATCGTCTTTTTTTCCACCCTACTAGCAAAATAGAAAAACAATAAGCAAATAGAAATGTGGACTACTGTACTCACCAATGCACTTACTAAGAGCATACTCGCAGGAAATAGTCCTGCGACTGCATTATTACTTATCATCCCCAATACGAATCCAAATAAGGCGATAACTACTGCTAACCCTTTTAAAAAATATTCTTTTTTCATACAAATTCCCCCTTTGCATTTTGCATATTAGCATTATTTGCTATTTTCAGCCAGAATTTGTTCTTTTCAATCAAATAAAAAATGAATCAAACGCGAAAAAATCATACTGTTCGCGATCATTTTCTAGTTGCACCGACAGTCTTTTTACGATAATAACTGATTGTATTTTTGATCACGAATTTTATTGATAAAGGTAATTACTCGAACCCAATCTGAAAGATACTGCTTTTCGTCCCATTGAAAAAGATGCGGCAAATCGCGAGAAAAATACTTAGACAAATCAATCGCGTAATCGGAAATCACAACATCCGGTTTTTGACGAATACCGACAATAATAATCGGGCGCGGACTGATTCGCACCAAAGTTTGTTTCTGCAGCTGTTCTTCTAGTCCCCGCCCTTTGGACTCTATCGCCACACGGATAGGTAGATCGCGGTCCATCAGAATATGATAAAGCAGTTGTGAAACATAATATTTAAAGGAATTTGAATTGATTGTCTTGGTCCATTTTTCATTCGGCGTATCCACACTGTGAGCGATCCTTTCCAGGAGATCAAAAAGATAAAGATACTGGTCCTCAACCTCAGAAATTGTCATATAATCACCGAAGGAATCGATTTGTTTCCCTAATCCAAATGTTAATAAAAAAGAAAAAATATACGTGGTATTAATAAATAGAAATCTTTTTTCATCCTGCCCGAAACGATATTGTAAATGCTCCTCTATCTGAATGATCCATTCGTCAATTAAGCGTCGATAGTCACTTAGAAAAGTCGGCGATTGTAATTGAATCTGCTGTAGCGTTTCTTGAGAATAGCTCTGTCCTACGGTAAACATATAATAGATATACAAGAATTCATCACTAGGTAAATCCTTTTCGAAAAGTAGGTTGGCTTCAAAAAAAGGAACAAGTATTTCTTTTTCAAAAAGCTCTTTGGAAATAAAGGGATTAAAAAACTTTCTGACCGTTTCCGGTATCGTTTGAATCAAATAGCCCTGTTTAATACGCATAACAGTCACTGCCAGAAAATTGATAAAACGCTCCTTATCTGCATGTCTAAGAAAAGGAAAGTATTCAGTTAAACTTTGATAGATCACAGTCGCACTTTTTTGAACAATCGGAGGACGATTGCTGTCAATTTCATCATAAATATGCCAATAAAAACTATGAAAGAAAAAACGAATACGAAACTCATCTCCAATTAAATACCCGTTCTTTTTTAAATTCAAACCGATTTGATATTGAGCCAAAATTGGACTAAATTCTCCAATTTGTCGTTGGACCGTTCGACGACTTAGGTATTGACTTTGACTAAACGATTCCAGGGATTTGAATTTCTGATTAAAAATAGCGTCCCAAATAATAAAGGGCAGCGTTGATTTGGTTAAATCCACTCGAATTTTATTTAGCAGAAATCTTTCGGAAAACTTAATTGTGGCTTCCTTATTCTCTCGCTCTATCGAAAATTCAGGGTAACTCTGTTGAATCGTTTCTATCTGATCCAATACTTGTCTTAACATAGAATAGGAAATACTCAGTTCTTCTGTAAGTTCTTTATAACTGAAAACAGAGTTATACGATCGATAGCAGTACGTGAAAACCTTTTGTACTAGTTGATCTTGTCCCTTTATAAAAGAATCTAGCACCTGAAAACCTCCTTTGTTCTTTATTAATTTAAAAATATAACAATATTTTTATTGATCATAAATAATTCACTCACTGTTTTTTTAGACAAAAAAGCAGTAAAAAAATTTTCGAAGGATAAAATCCGAAGATTTTTTACTGCTTTCATTGAAGTCTGAAAAAATTATGACCTATATTTTGATGCTCCATCGACTAATTCATTTTTTATACACATTTCATCACACTTGATTTGTAACAGAGGCTTTTTTAGAAACAACCTTTTTCAAGCAATAGCCGTTTCCCCAAGAGGTTTGCAGCTGGGATTCATCTAATCCGTGCTCGCCCATTTTCTTCTTAAGCGACTTGATAATGCCAGACAGACGGCTTTCCTTCGCTCTTGAAGGTGCAGATTCCCACAAGTAATAGCACATCTCCGTTCGAGAAATACATTTTCCTATTGATTGCTTCAGCAAGCGAAAGACTCGATATTCTTGCTTTGTTAAGCGGTAATCGAAATTTTCCAAATCAATATCTTTTTCCTTTGTCAGCGTAGGTTTGCTTTTTTGCTCCGTTTTCTCGCGAATTGACATCTGCTCGCGTAATTCTTCAAAGCTTACTTTCTGGGAAACAATCAATTCGACTCCTTGTTGCTTCCACTGCTCACGAGTCTCCTCATCTAGCTCTGAAATTGTTTTTCGTATGAGTCTGCAGTGAAACAATTTCAATGTTTCTAGACAAGTTGCTACTTCCTGATCTGAAATGGTTTCGCTTAGAATTACTGTATCAAAATAATCAAGCTCGCTAGAAAATTCCTCTTTATCTGTACTTTGCAAATCCAAAAGTACTTGATTACTGCATAGCACCTCATACCCTAAATCATTCAGTTTTTTTACAAAATCCTGTTCGTATGAATAACTTTTTGTTAAAAGTAAGACTGTCATTAAATCCTCTCATTTCATGTTTTCTTAAATGCTCTTTTTTCTGACTTTTAATACAACTACTCCCAATACAATCAATAGGACTAAAATGCCCAAAGTGCTCCAGATGCCTCTGTTTTGACTTCCTGTACTTGGCAAACGTTTAGAAGTTGTAGATGTGCTTCTCGTTGTAGTTTGATGGGTCGTCGTATTCTTCTTCGTGACACTGTTCTTCGTCTCATCCTTTGTTTTTTCTATCTCTGGCTCTGCTATTGGCGTATTTTCTTTGGTAACCTCTTTTATATTTGGTTGATTATCTTTTACTGAAAACTCAATTGGTGTTGCATCTAATTGGTACCCTTTTGGCGCCTTGGTTTCAATCAGCTTATAGCTTCCATCAGTCAAACCTTTAATAAGAATCGTTCCATCCTTACCGGTGACGATCATTTCCTGACCCTCGACTATTTTATCTTCGCCAGTTACTAATTTAAATTCTGCATTTGCTAATCTCTTGCCAGTTTTACTATCTGTCTTTTTCAATAGCAGTTCACCCGGCGGAATTTCCTTATCTGGAGTAAAATGATTCGTGAAAATCGGCTGCTTTCCAGCTTCAACTCCTTCGTAAACAGCGGTAGTCTCAAGCTTTCCAGCTTTCTCCTCAACAGTCACGAACACCTTATAAATAGTGTCATCGTAGGTGATTCCGGCCTCTTTTTCGGCTGGGATCACTTCGGAAATCGTATACTCGTAAGTTCCTGCTTCACCATACTCAATCGTGTCAAATGTAATCGTTCCATCTGCTACATTTTTCTGGGTTTGATCCACGCCTTCACCTTTCAGATTGAAGCTAAATTCTTCGGCTTTTAGCTTTCGACCTGTTAATTCTTTTTGCGCTTCTAAACGAATACTTCCCTGTGTCACTGCATAGGTATTCTTGAGTGTTGGTACTTCTCCGACTTCCACATTTTCGTATTCGGCTGTTGCTTCCAGCTCACCAGCTTTTTCTTCTACCGTCACAATTACTTTGTACGTTGTCTCATCGTAGGTAATGCCTGCTTCTTTTTCGGCTGGGATCACTTCGGAAATCGTATACTCGTAAGTTCCGGCTTCACCATACTCGATCGCATCAAATGTAATCGTTCCATCTGCCGCATTTTTCTGGATTTGATCCACGCCTTCACCTTTCAGATTGAAGCTGAATTCTTCAGCTTTTAAAGGTCGTCCGCTTAATTCTTTCTTCGCCGTTAATTCAATTTTTGAAGAAGCTTTTCGATTTTCTAAAGAGAATGTATGATTTATTCGTTCTCTAGAAATGATAAACTCATGCTCTTGGTTGTCCTTCACATATCCTTCAGGTGCTTGACTTTCTACAATGACATAGGTTCCATAACGTAAATTAGACAGGTGATCGACTTCCGCACCATTTTCAATGATTTTATCGCCTTTTACTTCAATATTTGAAAGCATCAGTGTTAGATTGCCTTCAGTGTCCTTTCGATAAAGATCGAAAAAGGCTGAACTTGTAGTAATTAGCTGATCGTTCTCATCTAGTTTCCGGAAGGTGATCGAGCCATTTTTCCCACTTGAAGTTCCTTCACCATCTGTAGATTTCACGGTCACAGTTTTCGTTACTTCATGAAATTGGATGTCTTTACCATAAAGTGATGCCTCGTTTGCAATCACTTCATTATTTTGAATCCCCGGATCTAGCAATGTTTGATACTCAATGATGTAAGCAGAATCGATCGTCTCACCTAGATGAATGGTTAATGTTTGAGTTCCTGCTGCAGAATCCGAAGTAACCACAGGGCTGTTTTCCTCTGTAAACACAAGAGCCTCGCCATCTTTAACAAATGTTCCAGAACCATTATTTTTTGCCTTAAAGACCTTTACCACTACATTTTTATCAGCGTCATAAACAAATGTCTGCTCACTGATTTTTACAGTGTCTTTAACGACTGGATCGTGAATTGTATGCCCGTCTTTATTTAAAACAACAGACCAATTGATTGAACGGTAGTCTTCACCTGTTCCTTGTTGCCCGCTCTTAGAAATCCATGCATCCTTCGCACTTTTTTCAACGGTTCCTTCGACCTTTATTGGTTTACTATCCTTTACTGTCATCGTCGCAACATTTTTATAAGTTGGAACTTCATCTGCCGCTTCTGCCGAAACAAAAATGGCGAAGGTTGACCCTTTGTCTTTTAATAAAGTAATAGTTGGAACCCCAGCTTCATCAAGTTCATACGTATAATCAACATTGACTTCCCATTTCGTTCCTAATTGAGCAGCTTCTAGCTTACTAGCAGCCACATCGACATCGTAAATAACAAGTTCTTTAAGCGTTTGTCCCTCGCCTAATGCTTCTTTGATCGTTGTCTCTTTAGGAATGGTTGTTTTCCATGTATTAAACAACGCTGTCCAGTACACACTATTTTCTCCTGCGGTTGTTTCTAAGAATGGATTATTATGACTAAAGGCTTTGGCTACATCTGCCCCTTCTGTAAGATATTTCCCATATTTTAAACCATTAAATGCGTACTGTGTACTCACCCATGTGGCAAGTTCTGCACCATCTGTGTGATTTTTTCCATCTTCACCGGTATACGTTACCACTACGCTATTATCAAATCTCTGTGTAGTACCCGTATCATGATGTGGCTGTTTGTCCATGAAGAAGTGTGTCTCATAATTAAAGGTGATTTGATCGCTTGTTGTTGCATAAGCTCCAATTAATCGGATATTAAATCCTAACGAGTAATCTTCATCGCCATCGACTTTTTCCAGAACGTAGTCGCTATCTTTAGTTAAAACCTTATCAGTCGTTCCATCGTTAGCTTTTACTACAAGCGATGATTCAATCAATTGAAGCGCACTCTTATTTATTCCAGAAAGAGTGGTGTATCTATCTTTGATGATCGCATCTTTCATTAAAAGACGATTTTTGTTCAATACTACCTGCCAGCTGATTGTGTTCGTCGCATAATTCTTACTCGGCGCTGTTTTGGTGATGCCTAATGCTCCTTCAACATCTGGTGTTTCTCCCGCATTAATTTCTTCACTTTCTGTTCCATCAATAATCAAAGCAGTATTCTGAAGAGCACTTCGTAATGGCGTTGGCACATCAAATGTTTGGGTCGAATACTTCACTTTATAAACGCCTTTTTCTGCAAAATTTAACGTAAAGTGTACATACTCTCCGTTTTTTTCTCTATAATCAGCCGCTGCTTCTGAAAATGTCCACTTATCACTAGCGACTTCATTGCCATTTTCGTCATACACTTTGATGCTGTCTTTCAATAAATAATGTTTTGCTGTATTCGGATCACCATATCTTGAATACATCCAGTCCTTAAGAATTCCACCATCAGTCGTATACGTAGCTTTGATTTCCCAGTTGAAAATACCGGTATTTAAATCATAATCCGTACAATATTTATAATTGTCTCTATCATCGAAAGACACACTCGCCTCTGCCGAATTAGAAATAAAGTTATCTCCGCTAATCGTTGCCTTATTCAGAAATTCCTTCTTGCTTTCATCAGCCACCCGCATTTTAAGAACAATTTTTACTGGCTGATTCATCACACCAGAGGTAAATTTGTAGACATAATCTGTGCCAGCTATCCAAGAATTAATAAAGCCTGCTGGCGGTATTACCCATTCACCATTCTCATTCATCACATAATCCTGGGTATACCAAACAGATAATCCTTCAGGCATCGTATCTCTTAAAACCGCGTTTCTCAGATCACGTCTTTCTTCATTTAAGATGATCGTCCATGTCACTGAGTTATCAGCTTCAATTTTTCCGCTTTTACTAATGTCCGCTTTTACGACTGGAATGACAATCCTAATTTCTACTCCAGCCTCATCTGTGATCCCAGTTGAAATCTCAATTGTTTCATTTTCCGTAGTAATTTTCAGTTCTGTTCTTAAATCAATCGTCCCTTGACGCTCGCTTAAATTTCCGGCTTTATCATTAAAGGTGACGGTTAAAAGCCCATTTAAGTCTAAGGTGAATGACCCTAAAACATCTCCATCCTGATTTTTCAGCACATCTGTTACGGCATTATGAATAGAAAAATAGTCAGGCAGCTGATACGTATAAAAATCACCATTTTGTATAATTTCTGCATCATCCAACACCCAATCAAAATGAATCTTGATATTAGCATCTTGAACAGCCGGATTTTCCTCATTAAACTCTTGGTCATTAAAATCCGTAATTTTAATATTGGTAAATAAATTCACGCCACGAGCGTTCAGATTTGCTTCATGATCCGCCCGAGCTTGTCTTTTAGCTATTGTCTGGTCTGCCTCAGCTTGGTTGACGATATCGGGCGCTGGATCTGAAGCTTTGTTGTAATATATACTGGTCAACACATTATTCCCAAAATCGATTGTTTCTGCTTCTACATTATCTGATGTAGTTTCTGCCGTTACCTCAATCAATCCTTCATAAAATTTTGCACTAGCGAAATCTGGTACAAGTCCATCAGCTGTTTTTTGATAATTTTGTTTGAATTGAAAGATTAGTTGTTGATTTTTTACTTGATAATTCCCCATCTCGCCTAAACTACCTGATTGCTCTGGATAATGCAGGTTTGCGGGCAACTCAATAATCGTGGTGGTATTTTCCTCAATCAATGTCGGTTGTGCCAGTGCCCAACTTAAATTCAGTTTGACAGCCGTCTTTTGATCTATCCGATGATTCTCTGTGATTTCCTGATCATTGGTATCTGTGACAGTCACTTGATTAACGACTACTCCCGTTTGATCCGCGGTTTCCGCAATAGCCGACATCGGAAAAAGACTAATCATCATGCCAATTATTGCAGACAACGACCAAAGCTTTTTTAATCGTTTCATTTTTCACAACCTCCTTATACATGTAAATAATTTGCTTAAGCGTTGATTCTCCGCCTTAAACAAACTAATCCATTAAAATCGTCTTATAGCTTTTTATTATTTTTCCGCCTCCTTTATTACTTTCCCAGCATTTCCCAACCTTTTGACTAGCTTTTCTTCCATTTTCCAAGGCTATAGATCTGAGAAAAGCCGCTTCAATTTATACAATAAATAGGCTCTTTCTCATCTATTATTATTAGTCAAATTAGAGGTCTGAAAATGACAAAAATAATAAAATAAGTCTATATTAACGTCCTATTCAAAATATAAACTTTAAAAGAGCAAAAAAATAAAGACCTGCTATCATAAACAGATCTCTCATTTCGTATTTTTCTTCCCAAAATACACGCCGAACATTGCTTCTTGTTTTCTAGTCATTTAATTAACGGACTTTAGAAAAAAATTATTTTCTTGTCAACTAACCTTTATATTTAATTTACAAATAAATTTTCATTGATAACCTAAAGAAACGTTGTTATTTAAACGTTTCTTTAGAAGAGGTCATTTTCTGTTGTTATTGAATGTTTTTTTGTCACATTCGAGAGGAGTCTGACTATATGTTAAAAAATCTGGTTTTCATTCCTAAATAGGAGCTTCTGACTGCAGCTACAAAAAAACGAACCGCCTATAAAAGACAATTCGTTTTTCTTTGGATTAAATTTAGCTTTATAATGTTCTCACGGTATCCACGATGCTTTCATGCTCAATGTTCGTAACATCAAAGTGCAAAATATTGAAGGTCACCTCTAAAATGAAGCTGATTCCAAAGACCGAAATAACTGTTCCAATTCCCACCTTTGCTCCCAATAGCCAACCAATCAGCAGAACCGTGCCCTCGATTACACCGCGAACAATTCCGATGGGAACCTTCGGCAGACGTTTTCCCAACGCAACCATCAAAGCATCACGCGGCCCGCAGCCAAGCGAAGCCCCAATATAAAAATAACTCCCAATGCAAATCGACAGTTGCCCAAGTAACAGCATCAAAACGCCAGAGAAAAAATTGTTCATTTGAGGAATCAGATCCACAGCTTGAATCAGATCCACGAAAGTTCCAATCAGAATCGTGTTAAGAATTGTTCCAAAGCCAATTTTTTCCTTTAAAGCTACATCAACCAATAAAATGACAAATCCGCTAATGATCAAAATATTGCCATACGTTTGGTCTGTCAGATAAGCTAATCCCATACTGAAGGCCTCCCAGGAAGCCAAGCCGATATTTGCCTGAATCGTTAAAAACGAACCCAATGCGAATAAAAACAAACCAAATACCAACTTTACCAACCGAACACTATACCCTTTCATTCAATCCCCTCTTTCTACTCCCTAAACATCAGCATCAAAATATGTGTTTCCTCATTCGTCGGGTTGGCATACTTATGATTGCAATTTGCTAAAAATTGAATTGCTTCTCCTTCTTCTAGTTCAAAACTCTTTTCACCAACCTGAATAGCCAATACCCCTTGTGTACAAATAATATATTCTCTGATTCCGGCTTCATGATATTCAGATAAGCGCTCCGAGTGAGGCGCGATCACATGACGCATCATTTCAAATTTTTTATCCGGATCAAACTCAAACAAATTATACGTATCAAACCCTTTTGAAGTTGAATAATGCTTACTATTACTTTTTCTGATTACTGACACGTCCGGTGTTTCCATATAAGTCAGCTGGGCTAAAGGAATATGAATTCCTGTACAAATTTTCTCTAGCATCGAAATCGTCGGACTTTTGGCGCAACGCTCGATCTCACTTAGCATACTCTTACTAACGCCGGACAATCGCGCCAGATCATCTAAGGTCAGATTTCTTTCTTGGCGAATTCGTTTAATATTTCGACTGACAATTTCATTTGCTGAAATCATAATATCCTCCAATTACTATCTCGAATAAAATCCACTATAGTGTAAATTTAATAGATAACACCGTGTTTGTCAACATCATTAAAGGCTGAGCTTTATGTTTTCCTTAATTCCAAATACACAACAAGCGCTTGAAAATATGTTTATTTTCTCCTATACGCGTCCCCATTTTTACTCTTTTAAGCATATTTCTGTTCAAAAAAAAGTTATCCTTTACACTATTTTATACAACAAGCATTACTTTATAGATAAACAGATTAAGTTTCTTATTATTTCCTTCGTATCTTTAGAAACTAATGTAAGAGCTAAACGATCGTTAGTAAAGCATTTTTTAAATTTATAAAGTTACCAAACAAATTTTTACTGGTGAATAAATAAGCTTTTATTGACGTATTTTAGCTTTTTACTATTCAATAAAATCACCATCCAAAACTAAATACAATGAACTGTTATTGGTTCATGTAAAAAATAAATAGGAGTGAATATTGATATGTTTTTACACAAAAAGGAATTACAGTTTGAAGCAAAACCGGATAGTCCGAATCCTCTAATTGCGAAGTATCTTCAAGAATTGATTGGTGGACAATACGGCGAAATGAGCGTTGCTATGCAGTACCTGTTCCAAGGCTGGAGCATGCGCGGAGAAGAAAAATACAAAGATATGCTGATGGATATCGCAACAGAAGAAATTGGCCACGTAGAAATGTTGGCAACGATGGTGGCTCGACTTTTAGAAGGCGCCCCTGTTGAAGATCAAGAATCAGCAATGAAAAATGATCCTGCTATTGGCGCTGTAATTGCTGGTATGAATCCGCAACAGGCAATTGTTGCTGGCTTAGGACCACGTCCTGCTGACAGTGTAGGAAATCCTTGGAGCGGCGGTTATATCATTGCCAGCGGTAATTTACTAGCTGATTTCCGAGCAAACCTAAATGCGGAATCCCAAGGCCGCCTGCAAGTAGCCAGAATTTACGAAATGATTGAAGATAAAGGCGTTAAAGATTTACTATCCGTACTATTAGCCCGCGACAGCTATCACCAAAACTTATGGGCAACTGCTGTCAAAGAACTAGAAGAAAAGGAAAAGAGTATTTTAGTTCCTAGTACGTTCCCAAGAGAGAATGAACGTTTAGATATCGCTTATGATTTCTACAACTTTTCTGAAGGCGAAGAAAGCAAAAAAGGCAGCTGGGCCAAAGGAAAAGCATTAGACGGTGAAGGTGAATACAACTACTTGAAAGAACCAAAAGTAGAAGGAAAAGCCCCTAAGCTTGATCCTGTTACACCTAAAATGTACGGTACACCCCCAGCTAAATAACAATATTAAAAATGAACCCTCAGCGATTTTCTCTTGAGGGTTCATTTTTTTGTGTTGTTTTTTTACAACATGCTATCCATAAATAAATCGTTCTAGAAAATTGTCGGTACCAATCCACCATCTAGACGTAATGCTGCTCCTGAGAAGGATCGCGCATAAGGGCTGGAAACAAAGGCTGCAAAGCGACCGATTTCTTCTGGACGGATCAATCGTTGAATTTGAGACAATGGTCGATGATTTTTCATAAAATCGCTTTCCCATTCACTTTCAGGGATATCCGTGTCGCTATACATATCCACCAACATCTGCTGCACGCCTTCTGTTAAAGTGGAGCCTGGCATGATGGTATTGACTGTTACATTGGTTCCCTTTGTCAGCTTGGATAAGCTTTTAGCTAAAGAAAGGTTCATCGTTTTGGTCAAGCTGTATTGCGGCATTTCACCAGAGGGCATAATCGCCTCTTCACTCGCAATGAAGATAATCCTGCCAAAATCAGTCGACAACATTTCAGGTAAATAAAACTTCGCCAGTGCATTGCCGGAATAAAAGTTCACATCAATAAAATGCTGCCAAAGCTCATCTGTAATATCAAAATAATCCTTTGGCTGAAAAATGCCCATATTGTTGATCAAAATATCAACTCTCGGATAAGCTTCAAACAGTTTTTGACGCTCGTCTTCCTTAGATAAATCATAGGCAGCTGCCTGTGGCGTTGTTTGCGGAAATTGTTTCTTTATTTCCATTACTACTTCATCCACTGCCTGACTATTGCGACCATTTATGATGACATTTGCCCCTTCTTTTGCCAGTTCCCAGGCAATTGCCTTGCCGATTCCTTTAGTTGAACCGGTGACCAATGCGGTTTTTCCTTTTAAATCTAGTTCCAATTTTATCTCCTCCAGCTATTCTTTATTCTTCGATCTTGATACACAAATTCTAATGGTTATAAAGAACAACTGTCAAATGGTTGGATTTTCCAATTTTAATTAATCCCTTGCTCCATCTTCACCATCTGCTTTTATTTCCCATAAAATCTTACTCTACAAATACTTCTTCGGTGTCTTCAACATTCTCAACGCATTTAGAATAACCAAGATCGTACTCCCTTCATGCAAGATCACACCGATGGTAATGTCCATCTTGCCAAGAAGGTTCAATGTGACTAACGTTAACACAACAACTATTGAAAAGGCGATATTTTGCCACGTAATTTTGTCCATTTTCTTACTTAATTGATGTGCATAAGCCAGTTTAGATAAATCATTTTTCATTAGCACGAGATCGGCCACATCTATCTCGACACCTGTTCCTTCGCCCATTGCGATACCAACATCCGCAGTAACAAGTGCAGGTGCATCATTGATTCCATCGCCCAGCATAGCAGTTGAACCATATTCTTCCTGTTGTTCTTTAACAATCTTCGCTTTGTCTTCCGGCATCACGTTGGCAATGACCTCATCGACACCGATTTGTTTTCCGACTGTTTCACCGGTTAGCTTTGCATCGCCTGTGATCATGGTCGTATGAAGACCCGCTTCTTTGAAATAGCTTATCGCTGCCTTTGCGTCTTGAATCAGTACATCCATCAATGCAATCAAGCCAATTACTGTCTCATTTTTCCCAAAGAATACCACCGTTTTTCCCTCTGCAGAAAATTGCTTTTCCTTTTCTTTATAAATAAAGGAAACTTTTTCAAAGGAGACAGGTTTTCCGATACGATAGCTGTTGCCTACATAATTCGTCGATAAGCCACGTCCGACTTGATTTGCTACGTCAAGCTGAAGCGCCCTCGTTTCGGGAAAACTAGTGATGATCGCTGTGGCTAATGGATGGTTCGATTGTTTTTCCATAGCCACTAGGATATCAATAAGTTCATTTTGATCCAGCCCCTGTTCAAAAACAAAATCCGTCACTACCGGCTTGCCATTTGTCAGTGTTCCAGTTTTATCAAAAGAAATGGCTTTTAGGCCTTGTAATTTTGAGAGATACGCACCGCCTTTTACCAACACACCTTTTTTAGATAAATTGGAAATCGTCGCTAAAGTCGTTGAGACAGCACTTGCAGCAAGCGCGCAGGGTGAAACAGAAATCAAATAAACCATACTGCGATACAAACTGACTTCCCAGCTCCAGCCGAAAATATACGGCCCGGCAAGTAACACGAATGGAAACAAGGCTAAGACGATCGTCACATACTTAGGTTCCAAGCGTTGAATCAGCGTGGCTGTCTTGGTTAAACTTTCTTGCGATTGCCTCACCAGTTGCAAGATTTTTGAAAAGACCGTTTCCGAACTATCTTTTGTAACTTTCATGGTGAAAGTGCCGGAACCGTTGATCGTACCCCCATAAACCTCATCCCCGAACGTCTTCTCTTTGGGAATACTTTCGCCATTGATGGAGGATTCGTCAATCGCAGTGTTTCCGCTTAAAATCACCCCATCGGTTGGCACCTGCGCTCCATTAAGAACCTGCAATGTATCACCAGTTTTTACCACATCCACTGGAACTATTTGGGTACTGCCATCAGGATAAACAATTCTGGCTTCTGTCGGATTTAGATTCAATAAGTGAGTGATTTCTCGTTTGCTTTTTCCATCTACGTAATCCTCCAAGAAATGCGCTGCCGCAAAAATCACGATCAGCATGGCCGCTTCCTCGTATTTACCAATCACGATCGCCCCAGCAGCTGCTAAGGCCATTAAAAAATGAACATTTGGCTGAAATTTTTTGGCACTGTGTGAATTTCTAATGGTATCGCCGACACCTTCAAGGATAATATGGTATCCCGCGGTAACAACAGAGAGAATAAATGCCATACTCGAATAAAAACTGCTGCTTCCCTCCAAAATAAAGCCCGCTAAAAATGCCGCAAACCCGACAAAAAACAGGATGATCGTGAGTTTCCCTCCATGATTGTGGACATGTTCATGGCTGTGGGCATTATCTAGATCATGAAGTGGTACGCTCCTTTTTTCCATAGTATTCTCCTCTTATCATCATTGTTATTCATATGAATGTCAATTCATGTGTTTGAATTAAGTATATATGAATACATATTCATATATCAAGTGACTAGCTAGTCCTTTTCACAAAAAAAAGAACACTTTATCAGAATTACTTCCAATAAAGTGTTCTCTATCATGAAGAAAAAATTCATTTAATCCACCGATTTCAAGGCCTCTAACATATCAACATTTTTCAAACGGTGATTGATGATAAATCCAAGAATGGTCGTCACGATAACAATGATTACTGTCGGTACAATAAAGCTGATACTGGACAACGCTGGATTAAACATCGCATCATTTGGTGGAACCGAGGTAAGAATAAACTGGTGCAGCCATTCACCTAACCCGAAACCAACGACGATCCCGATTGCCGTCAGCAAGATTGTTTCACGATAAATGTACAGTGTGACCTCTTTGTCATAAAATCCCAATACCTTAATAGTAGAAAGCTCACGAATTCGTTCAGATACATTGATGTTCGTTAAATTATACAGGATCACGACCGCTAGCAGCACAGCAATAAAGACAAGGACCTCCATGATTTTATTCAGCGATGTAACAATCATATCAATTTGACTAGTCATCGTCGTATTTTGAACGACACCGGCGACTCCTGCCAGATTAATAAATTTCGCCGCTTGTTTTTTGGTATTCGCTTTGGACGGGTTCTTTAGATTGACCAATGAAGCATTGGATTGGAAATCCTCCTTAAAGACAGACTGATACTCCGTTTTGTTCATAAACATAAAATGACCCATATACATTTCAGTGATTCCGTCCACCTTCATCGTTCGGTTTTGATTTTCTGCATCCTTGACCTTGATCTGATCGCCAACCTCCACATTCAACAAATTCGCCAATCGTTCAGTAATGATCACGCCATCATCATTCAGGTGCAACGTTTTTTTAGTTTTTCGTTCATTTAAATGAATGTAGTCGTCAAAATTTTGTGTTTTCTCCGGTACGATCAATTTGATTTCTTGATTGTCGTGATTCGCTCCAGCAGCTTTTGTCATGGTTTCATAATGAACAGGCGCATATTCCTGTATCGCAGGATCCGATAGCTGCTGCTTAATTTCGTCCTTTTTGTCAGGTGTCAGCGTGTCTGATTCAGCCACGATCATATCATAGCGGATCAGCTCGCCAAATTGCCGTTCATTGATTCCTTCAATCGAGTGCTGCACACTAAAACCGGCAAATAATAAAGTGACCGACCCAGCAACCCCGAAAATCGTCATCAGCATCCGTTTTTTATAACGGAAAAGATTTCGAGCCGTTACTTTATGGGTAAAGCTTAGGTGATTCCAAATAAAAGGAATTCTTTCCAATAAAATTCTTGAACCTTCTGCAGGGGCTTTAGGCAGCAGCAGATCCGCTGGTCGTTCGCGCAATTCCTTTTTCGCTGAGATCAGTGCAGGGATCACCGCGCTGATAAAGGCTAGAACACATGCCAATACTGAGATCCCCCAGTGAAACTTCAGCGTTAGTTCAGGCAGGATGAAGCCATCTTGATAGGTGCTATAGACAATCATCGGCAGCAAAGTGTGGCCTAATACAATTCCGATGATCGATCCGATCATACTGGAGCTCAACCCATAAACCACAAATTTCTTGTAAATATCTCTATCAGTATAGCCTAAAGCTTTCAGCGCTCCAGAATTTTTCCGCTCCTCATCCACAAAGCGGCCCATGGTGGTAAACGTCACGAGGGCAGCTACTAGAAATAGGAAAACCGGAAAAACATTTGCCAAAGCATCCACAATCGACGAAATACTGTTATAGATTCTGTACCCTTCGGAGCCGGGTAATTCCCGACGATTGTTGACTGAATACACTGGTTTTTTTAATTGGTCTACCGTCGTTTGTGCTTCTGAAAGCTGGCTTTCACTTGTGTTCAACTTCTTCTGCACATCATTTTTCTTTGCTTCAAACTGATTCAGCTGTGTTTGATACTCGGCTTCTTTTTGTGCCAATTCCTGTTCACTAGCAGCTAATTGTGTTTTAAGTTGTTCAGGAACATTTTCCGACCCACCCATTTGCTGCTTTTTCAGTTCTAGCTCTTGGCGGGCAGCAGTCAGCTGTTCTTTTCCCGCATCTAGTTGCTGTTGGCCATCCGATAACTGTACGCGGGCATTGTTCATTTGTCTTTTTGCATCATTCATTTTCGTTTGATAGTCCGCTTTAATCGCCGTTAACCGTTTTTCCGGTTGCTCCTCCAATTGCTCATTTAAATCGTCTTTGTGCTTTTGGACCTTCTTTGTATAGTTGTCCGAATAGGGATCTAGATTTTTCGTATCCTTAAAGGTCATGCGAGCGATCATATAATACGGCGAATCAAAGTTTGAGGCGTTCACCACACCAAAGCTTTTTAATTCACCAGTACCAGCCGTCGACTGACCGCGATTGAGGGATGATACGACCTCGGAGGTGTTGACAAAGCCGACGATTTTGAAAGAATTCTTTTTCAAGATCCTGGAATTTGTGATATCGGCTTTTTCAGTAAAGCTGATCGTGTCCCCTAGCTTGTAGTTATCTGCACATTTCGCATCCAATGCAATCTCCGTGTCTTTTTTTGGCATTCGCCCTTTCTCTATTTGATAAGTAGAAATGTCCTTCGTCTTAGAAAAAAGCCGAAAGCTCTCGGTCGTATCTTTCTTGGTGACATCCTTCAAATAGCCATACTCAATTTGACGTACGCCATCAGTTTTTTCTATTGCCTCGCGGTCAGAGTCATCGATCCCATAGCTGCCGATCACCGAGACATCCGCCATGTTCAACTCAGAAAAATAGTTTTTCCCCGTTTCCCGCATATCTGGTCCAGTTACCTTTAAACCTACTAGAGCAAAGGAACTGATCATCATCAATAGTAAAATTGAAACGAATCGGCCCTTCGAATATCTAAATGAACGGAAAATATCTTTCCATAACGTTTTCTTTTTCCTCATCGTTTCCACCTACCATTCAATCTCTGAAATTTTCTTAGGATTTTGATTTACCATAATTTCCTTTACCTGAGCATCGTGCATACGAATCACCCGGTCAGCGATGGGCGCCAGCGCTGCATTATGTGTCACGATGATTACCGTTGAGCCTTTTTCTCGGCTCATGTCCTGCAAAATTTGCAGAACCTGCTTCCCTGTTTGGTAATCTAATGCCCCTGTTGGCTCATCACATAGCAATATTTTTGGATTTTTCGCGACCGCTCGAGCAATCGCGACCCGCTGTTGTTCCCCGCCTGATAATTGGGCAGGAAAATTATTCATCCGATTCTTCAAGCCCACCTCTTCCAAAACCTGTTCAGGATCGGTAGCCTCTTCGACGATCTCAGAAGCAAGCTCAACATTTTCTTTCGCTGTCAAATTGGGAACCAAATTATAAAATTGGAAGACAAATCCGACGCTTTCTCGCCGATATTCGGTAAGCTGCTTAGCTGTATAATCCGCGATATTATTGCCATCAATGATTACTTGCCCTTTGGTATTTTTATCCATTCCTCCAAGGATATTCAAGACTGTCGATTTTCCAGCGCCAGAAGGGCCTAATACGATGGCTAGTTCCCCCTTTTCTACTTTAAAATTGACGTTTTTGTTTGCCAAGATCTCCGTTTCACCTGTTTGATAGCTTTTGTAATTGTGGACCATTTCGATGTAACTCATAAAATTTCCTCCTTAATTGAACAACGTGTTGATTAAATAATGAAATTAGTATAGAATTAATAAATAAACAATGCAATAAACACTTTGTCCAGTTCTGTTCAATTAGGAGGATAACGATGGGAAATAAAAGAAAAACTGCGAGTAAACAAGAAATTAAACGTGCCTTCACTCGATTGATACATGAAAAGGGATTTGAAGGACTGACAGTGATGGAGATTGCTCGCGAAGCTGGGATCAATCGGGGAACCTTTTACACACACTATATTGATAAGTATGATTTGATGGATAAATTAGAGATGGAAACAATCAATGATTTAAAGGCTATTTTACTGCGGCCAAATGTTGGAGATGTCAATGACCCATTGGAGCTGATTCCTTACCCTTTGATTTTGGAAGCTTTGATTTACGTCAAACAGGATTTTGATTTTATCAGTGCTCTGGCAGGACCAGGCGGCGATCCACAATTTGTCGCGATGATCAAAGGCATTTTATCCGAATTGATTGAATCGAAAATCAGTCAATCCACAGAATTAGAATTTAAAAAAGAAAATCTTCCAGAGGATTATGCCTTGGAGATTCTTCTATCAAGCATCGTAGCGATTATTTTATTATGGATCAAAAAGGGCGGGACAGAATCCCCCGAAGATATTGCCACCATGGTTTTTAAGGCCAGACAGATATCCCCATACGAATTATTGATTTAGAAAAAAGTTAAACGACCCTTTGACTATCCATTTTGATAGTAAAAAGGTCGTTTTCTTTTCATTTGTAAAGTATTTTTCAAAAAAACTTTACGAGTATCATTTTTTTCGTCACTGATCAGTCTAATTTTCCAGCGTCAACATCGCCTGCTTTGCCCACTCTGAATCCTTCAATATTGCTCGTCCAACACCAATCATATCGGCTTTTTCTTCACCTAGTAGTTCTTCAGCAACTTCTGCGTCAAGAATTCCACCTGTTAAAAGAACTGGGATCGTCACCTTTTGCTTGAGGGCCGCGGTCAAATCACTAAAATAACCTTGCTCTGAGCTATTCGGATTGATGTATGAACTGAGTCCTCCTGAAATATCCAATAAATCAATGCCCGCCTGCTCAAATGCTGCCGCTGCAACGATACTATCTTCAATCGTAGTTCCTCCAGGCGCGTGATCACTGGCACCCAGTCGAAGGGCAAGTGGATAATCTGGACCGACCGCTTGACGAACAGCTTCAATGATTTCTAAATGAAGTCGGATTCTTCCTTCGATCGAATATCCGCTATATTGATCTACGTGTTTATTGGTCAATGGAGAATAAAATTGAGTCAATAAATAGGCATGAGCAGCATGGATTTCTACTCCATCGAAACCGGCTTTTTTCGCTCTTACAGCTGCTGCCGCAAAATCAGCAATAACCTTTTGAATGTCTGCTGCGGTCATTTCAATCGGCAAGGCCTTATTTTTAGCAAATTTGGGTGTTCAATCGCACTGGCACTTTTTGGCAATCCGCCAATAATTTCTTTTTTTCCTCGGGCACCGGCATGGTTGATTTGCGCAAAGACTTTGCTGCGATTTTGATGGATCGTCTTCACTAATTTTTCTAAACCAGCAATATCACTATCCTTCACCATTGATAATTGTCCTTTACTGGCTTTTCCTTCTTGACTGATATAACTGTGCTCCAAAATAATTAAGCCAATAAAACCGCCTGCGGATTTTTCCGCGTAATAGTCGCAAAGTGCCTGAGTCACTTCTCCGTCTCCCTGCGCTTTTTCCGTTGCCATCGGCGGCATGACCAGCCGATTCGCTACATCTAAATAGCCAATTTTGATCGGTGTTCCCAATAAACTCATCTTTTACCCTCCTCTGATTCTTCGAAAATTCCGAGTGACTTATATCCTCAGTTTATCAGTTAGATTGAGGACATAATAGAGGTTGTAAAAATTTCGGTCTAAAAAAATCTCCTAACCATATCCCTAAAATTGGTTAAGAGAATTTTCTTTATTCCTTCGTCAAATCCCGCATAAAGAAGACCGTATCAACATCCATCAAATGATAATCCTTTGGCATCTCTGATTTATCAATCAACTGAAATTCATGCTTCTTGTAAAATTTCTGAGCTGCTTTCAGCACGTCAACGGTTCCCAAATAGGGTATACCCTTGATGCTTACAGTAAGCGACCAGTGTATCCAACAATTTCTTTCCTACTTGCTTTTCGCCACGAAATTCCTTTGCCGCAAACATTTTTTTGATGGCTCCGCAGTGATTTTCCAGCTTTACTAGAGCAATCGTTCCAATAACGTGTTCATCAGAAAGTGCCACCCAGAAATTTCCGCCTGTATCGATATAGTCTTCTTTGATGCTCAAAAGATCCGGCTGATCTTCAATACTAATGTCAATATTGAATTCCTCTCGTTGAATTGGCAGAATCAAATCAACGACTTGCTGTGTATATTTTTCTTCAAATGGGACAATCTTTACTTCGTTCATTCCACACACTCCTTGATAAATGTTTCACTTTTTTTCTTGATACTTTTCAATCGTAAATAAATTATCGAAAAAACTTTACTTTCATAAAGAATAAACGTCTTTTACTTTACAAACTATTTTCCTGCTCGTTGGGTACGACCTGATACAAGATCTTCTCGATCGTTTGCATGGCGGTGACCAACTCTTGATAGTCCGCTGCGTCTAAGGGCTCTAACAGCTCTAGTACTTTTCGATCCGATTGTTCTTCTACATACTTGTTCAATTCCAAACCCTTTTCACTGAGAAAAAGCTGCATGCTTCGACTATCATTAGGATTTTTCTTTTTAGAAATATAGCCCTCTCGTTCCAACTTGCTCAATTTCCGACTTAAATAACTCTTTTTGATATTTAAACATTTTGTCAGTTGATTTGCGGTAATGTTGGGATGACGACCAATCTCTCCTAGAATACGCATCTCGATCATCGAATAATCCAAATCAAAGACTTTTTGATCAAAGACACCTAAAATTCTTGTATAGTATCGATTAAACTCTCTGACATCGCGGGTATCCAAGCGCTTACACTCCCTCCCTAAATTAGTTTACTTTGGCAACTAAATAAAGTATAAGCGTTTTAGTTTACTTTATCAACTATTTTAAGCGCACAAAGAATAAATCTCTTAAGTTAGCGAATAATTAGAAGAAAAGACTTGTAGAAACGCGAAGAATGATTTATTCTATCGGATGTACGTAACATGCAACATTAGGAGGAGATCATGATGACCCATTCATCTTGTATCGTACGCTCAAAGAACTATCCTACTTATTAAACGATTAGTTCTTTGACGGAAAAGCAATTTTCCTCAAAGAGAGAAATGAGGAAAATCAATTATGAATACAGAAAATAACGTTTTAGCCCCTTATGAATATTGGTATTGCAAGCAGCAGGTCAGCGAACTTGTCAGTGCCTACCATTCAGTGAACGACAAGCAAACAATCGTCACTTTACAGACATTGATCCAAGGAAGGACCGAAGAATTTTTTGGTCGCGATCCTTTACTAGCCGCATATTGGGAACAATTTCTTGATACCGGACTCACGCGGGATAAATTTGAAAAGCTATTTGAAGAAATGAAACGTTTCGTCACTCCGATGGACGTCCCTTCGACAAAGCAGATCGAGAAAAGCTTCCGCAAAGTCAAAAAAATGCAGTATCCCGAACTGGAAACAAAAGATTTTCGCGACCTAAGCTATTTGGGCTGGAACGACAGCGGTACCAATCGCAAATACTTGCTTCGTAAAATCGACGGACGTTTTGTCGGTGCCTATGGCAGCTTTAGTACCGATGTGCAAAAAGGCCATTGTGCAATTTGTAATCAAATCAGTACCGTCGCCTTCTTTTTGGCAACCACCAAATCTGCTGGAGATGGTACGTATACCAAAAAAGGCAACTATATTTGTACCGATAGCGATCAATGCAATCGCCAGCTGACACAATTAGCAACCTTAGAGCGCTTTTGGGACACAGTTACGAAGTAAAATCTGTAAAAACTTTACAAACAGAAAGCTTTTTTGAGAAATACTTTACAAAATGAAAGTCGAACGGCCATCTTTCTATCAGTTGATAGGAAGTGGCGTTCGACTTTTTTGTTCATAAACTAAACTTGATTTTAAATTAGCCAACAGGGTACCGATTTGACAATGTTATTAATGTCGCGATCAACACAGTAACCATACAAATTGAAACGACAATATTTACCCTGCTATTTTTTATGTTGAGGATTTTTTCTTTGCTGGAAAACAGTGGCACAATCAACAAGCTGGCCGGGATAAAGTAGCGTCCTTGCAATCCTTCAATCGACGCGGTACGCCCGACCTTGTTCCAAATTTGATACAGAGCAAAGAAGGTCAAGACCGTATACAGGAGCAGCATCACCGCGACAACGATTCTTTGATAAGGAATCAATGACTGATAGTCCTTTTCTTGAACAAAGCAAGCTCCAATGAAGGTCATAAAATACAAAACGAGCCAGTGTAATCCTAACGGTGCATCGAGCAAACCAAATTTTCCGGCAAAGGAATAGACGATATTGTCTCCTTTTGTGCCAAAGAGATAGTTATCTCGAAAATTTTCAAAAAAGATTCCTGGTTCCTTCAAGAACAATGCCACCTGCTTACTGGGATTGGCAAAATCACGATAAAGCAGCTGCTGATCAATCATCAGTTTATTCCATAGTACATAACATAGGATGCAGGATACAAAAATACCTACACCCCAAATCACTTTACGCTGGATGCTAAACGTTTTATTAGGTATCAAGAAAAACAACATGCCCAAGACAATCAGAGTCGGCTTCAGCAACACTAAGAAAACTATCAAGACAGCACTGAGAGCAAGCTTGCGATTACTGATCGACTCCTTACCAATCAAGCTGGTAATCCAAGCAATGAAGAAGAAGCTTATTGCAATGATCATTGCATCTCCCGAGACCGAGGTTGCTAAAAAGAGCGCCATCGGATTCAACGCGAGTATCGCGGCACCCATTTTAGAGTATGGAAATCGCTTGATAGCGAAAAAGAGGATCAATACATAAAAAATCAGATTCAAATACCTGGCGGCGTAATACTGCCAAATCACTGGTTTCCCCATCAACTTGCCAACCTTGATTCCGAATATCTGAGGAAGATAGTTCACAAAGAAGTAATTCGTGATACCACCAGTACCAATAAAGGCTTTTTCACCGGCCTTAATATGTTTCTCATCTACTTTGTATTGGTAAGGGTATTCCGTATTCTTTCCATTCTTATCAACAGCGTAAGAATTCATACTTTTCATTTCGTACGGAACCTCGAACCCATAGTTTCCCCATGTATTGTCTGTTTTCTTCAACTTTTTGTTATAGGTCATTGGTTTGACCTTGAATTCCGAAAACGCATAGGCTTTAATGAAATGCCCAATCTCATCCGGTGCCTGGATCGGCGGTACGGTATTGATCATTAATAAGCCAAAAACGATCGCTAAGACTAAAAACAAACGATTGGGAAATGTAATTTTCTTGATTGCGTGTAATAACCCAGCTCCGCCATCCTTTATTTTTTCGATCATCCTCACTCCCTCCAATAAGATCATTTATAATTATACTCTTACGTAAAATTCAAAAAAAGCTTTTTATTATCTAGCATCATTAGTCTACACAAAAACAGATAATTAACCTTTCTTTTTACATCAGATCGCTATTGTTCTTCATTATCTGAAACTCGCATTTCCATCATCAGTATCTTCACCTTAGGACAAATGTACTTTTTCTTCTGTAGCATGGTATCCGTTCAAATTGAAAATTAACAGAATTTGATAGCAAAAAGTTCTCTGAATTTGCGACTCACTAATTATAAAACCCGTAACGATAGTAGCTTCGTTACGGGTTTTATTATGAAAATAGATCGTATCCAACTATTATTTCTTGCTTCAATTTCTATAAAAAAACTTGATTTGATTTCCTTCACCAGCACTGTATTCCAGCATTATTTTTATTTACTTAAAAATAGAAGGTTGATTATGCAACTATAAAGAAAGAAAAAGCTAAACTGTGCTTTATTTCTCATCTTGATCCGCCTCTACTTCTCTTGCGTATTCTTTACTGGCCTCATACACAGAAATTGCGCGTTTTCGTCGTTCCTTATGATCCACAATTGGTCTTGGATAGTCTTTATCCAAAATCACCCCATATTCTTCTTGCTCTGCCTGCGTCATTTTCTCTGGTTGATGAATCAGCTTTTCGGGAACATTTTTCAATTCCTTCACATATTTCTTGATAAATTTGCCTTCTTTATCGAATTTTTGTGATTGCGTCGCAGGGTTGAACACGCGGAAATACGGTACAGCATCGGTTCCAGTTGAAGCAGCCCACTGCCAGCCACCGATATTGCTGGCAGGATCATAATCGATCAATTGCTGCTGGAAATACTGCTCACCCCAGCGCCAATCAATCAGCAGATCCTTCGTCAAAAAAGAAGCGGTGATCATCCGCAGACAATTGTGCATCCACCCTGTTTCGTTCAGCTGACGCATTGCTGCATCAACGATCGGAAAGCCAGTTTTGCCTTCCTGCCACTTTTTGAACTTTTCTTTATCGTTTTCCCATTGAATGAAGCGAAATTGTGCTTGGATCGGTTCATTTTGTTGACGAGGATGTTTCGTAAAGATCATATTGTAGAAATCCCGCCAGCACAATTCTCTTTGAAAGGTATTACGTCCTTGAAAGACCTCTTCCTCCTGTAATGCCTGCCAAACCGTTCGAATCGAGAGTTCTCCTGTTCGCAAATACTGAGACAAATGACTGGTTTGATCTAAGCTCGGGATATCACGAGCCTTCTCATAATTTTCCACTGAATTTTTGACAAATTTCTTTAGTTGACGCTGCGCTGCCTCTTCGCCAAGATTTTTAAACTTCGGCAATTTAGCAACTAACTCCTCAAACTTTTCCTTGTCAGCAGGAAATAGCGCCTTTGAATAAACCGCTTCGGCCTGAAAATTAACCTTAAGCGGTGTTTCCTTCACGCGTTCCTTCCATTGATTGTAGTAAGGAGTAAATACTTTGTAGGCTTTCCCCTGTTGATTTTTGATCTCATTTGCTCCATGAAGGTAGTGATCTTGAAAACGAAAATAATCAATCGCGTTTTGTCGGAAAAATTTTTTTGCTTCATCATCTCGCTTAGCACCAAATCCAGTGGTATCCTCATTGAAATAGATTTTATTCCAATCCGGCAAAGCTTTTTTTAGTTGTTTAAACAATTCAATCGGTTCTCCGTATTGAACTTGTAGCTGCGCCTTCTCATCGATTTTTTCTTTAAAATAAGCCAGACTTGCAAAGAAAGCGTGATGATTGTGACTGTCTTCTAGAAATTGCGCTGGATTAACTTGAAATAATAAAATCAACTCATCTTCATCAGTTAAATCTTGAAACGCATGATAAAGCGCTTTGTTGTCCTGTATTCTCAAATCCCGACGAAACCACATAACCGTTTGCATCGAATCAACCTCCTTAATAAAATGACGATCCTTTATTCGAAATTAACATAGATTCCGCTAAAACGCATGTTATTGGTTTATCCTATACTTTTAATTCATCGTTTAGTAGTCGGATTATTCATCAAAAAAACGTGTAAGGACTCACTGCGAGAGCGTATCCTTACACGATTTTTTATAGCTTCATCTCATCTATTCCGAACTTCCATTCTTTTGTAATTCCGTTGTGCATCACGAGGAAATCAACATTTAGGAGATGTCTGTCAATATTACTAAAACGAAGTCACCCGCTCATCAGTTACAGATTTTTTCAAGATACTTTGACCATTACTTTCAATCACGTGTTTATACCAATAATAAGATGCTTTCGGGTAACGTTTGAAGCTGCCTTCTCCCTGATTGTTTGCGTCGACATAGATAAAGCCGTATCTTTTTTCAATACTTCCTGTCGATAAAGCGACCAGATCGATCGCGCTCCAAGGCATGTAGCCAATAACGTTCACTCCATCCTTGATTGCCTCCATCAGCGCTTCAACATGCGCCTGCAAATAATCAATGCGGTACTGATCATCGATTTTTCCGTTGATCAGCTCGTCCTTCGCTCCCAGACCGTTTTCAACGATCATGATCGGAATTTGATAGCGATCATAAACGGTATTCAGTAGATATCTCAAACCCGTGGCATCGATTTGCCACCCCCATTCGCTTTCCTGTAAATAAGGATTTTTCACACCAAAGCCTGAGATTAGATTTCCCGCGGCTTTATCCTTGCCTAATGCTTCCCCTTCTTCCTGACCACTTACGCAAAGGGATTGATAATAGCTGCAGGAATAAAAATCAACACATCCTTCGGCTAATATTTGTTGATCACCAGGCTCTGTGTGAAACGAAATGTGATGCTCGTCAAAATAACGCTTGGAATAACTTGGATAGTACCCTCGGATCATCACATCGCTGCAAAACATGTTTTTCATTTGTTCATATTGCAATGTACTAAAGACATCCTGAGGATCACTGGTTAAAGGATAGCCCACCATACTAGCGATCATACAGCCGACTTTTAAGGTTGGATCAATGTCATGAGCCATTTTTACGGCTTGCGCACTAGCCAAGAATTGATGATGGAGCGCTTGATATCTCGTATTGTCGTTGTTGATCTCAGAAGGAATCGAGGCATTCAGTCCCACTGCTGTCCGAATCCCAAAATTGACTAACGTACAATTGATTTCATTAAAGGTGATCCAATAGCTGACCTGTTCATGATAGCGTTCGAATAACGTCTGACAATATTTCAAATAATGATCGATCATTTCACGATTGGTCCAGCCGCCTCTTTCCGCCAGATACCAAGGAGATTCATAATGAGAAATCGTCACGATCGGTTCGATATCATATTTTGATAATTCCTCAAAGATACGATCGTAAAATTGTAATCCAGCTTCATTTGGCTCTTCTTCAATCCCGTTTGGATAAATTCTCGTCCAAGCGATCGACATGCGATACGCCTTTAAGCCCATTTCGCCCATTAATTTGATATCCTCTTGATAATGATGATAGAAATCCACTGCTTTATGAGAAGAATAGTATTCGTCTTCAAAAGCGGATGCAACTTCTACACGAACCCCTTCATCCATATCTGTAGCAATCGTATCGATGACACTGACGCCTTTTCCATCCTCATTCCACGCACCTTCAATCTGATTTGCGGCAGTCGAAGCTCCCCATAAAAAATCAGTTGGCATTTTATTATCTAACATACAATACTTCAGCTCCGTCCATGTCTCTCAAGTGAATTTCTTCAAACTCCTTCGAATTTGTCACAACAACCATCGTCGTCGTATCAAAGCCTAATTCTTTGATTTTTTTAGCGTCAAACGTCAGCAATGGTTGATCCTTTTTCACAAAATCCCCTTGCTTCACGAGCGTTTCAAAATACTCGCCCTTAAGTTCAACAGTATCAATTCCTACATGAATCAATAATTCCAAACCATCTAAACGCTTCAAGCCAATCGCGTGCTTCGTTGGGAAAACAGAAACAACTTCGCCATCAAAAGGACTGGTTACTCGCCCTTCATTCGGAATAACGGCAAAGCCTTCTCCCATCATTTTTGATGAAAACGCCTGATCATTGACTTCCTCTAATTTAACAATTTTTCCTTTTACTGGAGATTCCACGGTATTTGTTTGACTCTTATCGGCAATATCCTCAAAACCAATCACATACGTAATGATGAAGGTGATCAAGAAGGTCACCGGAATACTGGTTAAGCCTAAAATAAAGTTAGAAATCGATCCGGCATAGATCGGAATCGTTAATAGACTTGGAGTAACAAAGGTCGGTGCCGTTATCCCTAAAAATCCGATATAGCAGCCGCCTAATAATGAGCCTAATAAAACGGCGATAAATGGGCGTTTCAAGCGAAGATTGACCCCATAAAGTGCCGGCTCCGTGATGCCCAATAAAGCGGAAATCGTCGCGGAAATGGCGGTTCCCTTTAAGGCTTTATTTTTCGTTTTGACAGCAACCGCACCAGCAGCACCAGCTTCAGCAATATTCGCAGCTAATCCTGATGGCAAGAAAATTGCGTCAAACCCTTGAGTCGCAAACATTTGCACTAATAACGGAATCGTAACATTGTGAGTCCCTGTCAATACCATGATCGGGAATAATGCCGCATTCAAACCAACTGCAACCCATCCCCATTGATTCATAATATTGACTAACTTGAAGAAGCCATCTCCAATCACCGTCGTTGCAGGTCCAATAATGATTAGCATGATCGGTGCGACGATCAGTAATGAGATCATTGGTCGCAGAAAAACTTTAACAATCGAAGGACTAATCTTATCCGCGAATTTGTCCACGTATTTCAATAGCCAAACACCGAAAATTGCTGGCAAGGCTTGTGAACTGTAATTGATGATTTGCACACCGATTCCGAAAAATGTGGTACTCGTTCCTTCATCTCCTAAGGTTAATAACGTCGGATGTAAAATAATAAGGGCAATTGCCAGAGCCAGAAAGACATCCACATTCATTTTTTTAGCAGCATTGTAACTAACAATTACTGGTAAGAAATAGAAAACAGCATCTCCAATCATATTCAAGACAATATAACTTGAAGAATCAATCGCAATCAGTCCAGTAAAATTAAGTAACACAGCCAATACCTTGATCATCCCAGAACCTGCGATCACAGGAATAGCCGGAATAAAGCAGCTGATCATAGTGTCTAGTCCCTGCTTCGCGAGATTCACCAGCTTGTTTCCTTCTTGCTTACTTGTAATTGGATACTCAAACTTAACCGAATCGCCTAAAATTTTCTGTACCTCTTTGTACACCTGATCCACTTCTGGTCCGATAATTATCTGAAATTGACCACTGGAACGCGTAAGACCGATAATCCCACTCTCATTTTCCAACGCTGCTTCGTCTACTAAAGACTCATCCCTCAGTACAAAGCGCAGTCGCGTGACACAATGAGAGACGGAGGTAATGTTCTCTTTTCCTCCAACACAACGAATAATGACTTCTGCAAGATTTTTGTGCTTCATTATAATTGCTCCCTTCGATGATATACCTTATTATCGCTAATTTTCCTGTAACCATCTTTCGTGTTCTTAACCAGAAAAAAAATAATCCTAGTCGATTTTTAACCTGTTCAGTTGATCTGCTGAAAAAAGCTAAAATTCACTATAGGATTATTAACATGTGTCAAAAGGAGCCTAGAAATGAGTTTGATCAATGAACGTAGATCAGGTGCAAATGTCTGATTTCATTTGGCTGTAGCACGATCTCTATTTCCAAACTATTGGTAGTTGTATGCATTCTTTTCCCTTTAATCATCGGTTTAGAGGCAGACAAAAGATAATCCAGCTCATCTCTGCCGAAAAAAGAGCTATTTTCAAACCCCATCTCATTAAAAATATGCAAACAACCACCCTGCTCCTCACTCAGTTCTCTTGATTTCAAAAAATACTGACCATTTTTCAGTCCAGAAATTGTCAATTTGATCGTCTTTGGCTGATTGTCTTCAAAAAGCTCCTCAAAATCACTAATGATCGTCCCTTCATTTTCCTGATTATAGAACCGATAGTTTGGGCTTTTACAATTATGGCAGACCAACTGAATATATTGTCGGTTACTATAAGAAATCAGCATACTGTCATCCTTGTACAAAAAGTATTTATCCAACTGATTCAGAAATTTCAAGCTATAATACGCCGGTTTTTTGATGCCATCCTTCGTGAGAATTCCTGGCAAACCAGATAACGGCTTATTGGATGTGATAGGAACCATCAAATCAAAGGGCTGCTCGAGTGGTAAGCTCTCTACTCTCCCATAGGCGTCAATAATATTTTTCAAAATGCTAGCTCCGCGATAAGAAGAATCATTGATGACTGAAAACTCATTCAGAGCATCCTTCCAGCTAGTAATGACAACCTCCGTAATGTCATGTTTCAAACAGATCTCTTTCGCCAGCTCGTATTGCTGCACAATATAATTAGTATCTGGTTTGCGATTAATATAATACTTCGTCCCTAATTTCTCGATGGAATAAGGAGCAATGTTGATGGTTAGCTTGGGAAGGTGTTGATTCTTTTCTAAAAAACGCGCGAGATTTCCACCCGAAGTATCCATCAATAAGCCTGGGCCTACAAGATTTTTCGATAAACCCAACTTATTTAACACCCGAGATAATTTCTCGTAAAGCTTCGCATAGTTACTGGCCTTGCTTTCAGAAAAATACGTATTATATAACAATTCAAAGGTCATACTTTTTAAAATTTTGATGCCATAGCGATTGGCAAAATGATTTAAGAACTGTTCAAAATACGCTTGAAAACTTGGCTGATTCGATATATCCCGATAATCGAGAACCAGCATGATTTTGAAATCTAAACTGACCAAAAAATCTAACGTCTTCTCCTCAATGAAAAAGGTCGTATTTTGGGTCAGATGATTGTCCAGAATTACTCTGGCAGTTTTAAAGGGCATGCTGCTTTTCAATTCAAGCAACTGATCGTTCAGGCCGTTCTCGAAAACTCGCGAGATCGATCCGATATTCACAATATCGAACCAAAAAGGCTTGAGTGTTTCCGGCTCGTCCCCGATTTCGACATAAATTTGATGAAGCTTTTCTTTCGTCTGCTCTGGTTTACTCAGCAGTAATCTCTGAACCTCAGCATCGTTGACTTCTTCTAGAGTCTCTTTCTTCTCAAAATGGCTTTTGCGATAATCAGTCGGCGTCACACCAAAATGAGCCTTAAAGGACTTTGTAAAAGAAATTTGATTGGGAAATCCATGTGACAACGCTATTTTCAATAGGGTATCCGGCGAATTGACTACATCCTCCAACGCCTGCTCTAAACGAATGTCCGTTAAAAATTTTAGAAAGGTCACTTGAAAGGTTTCCTTGAAATATCTCGAAAAATATTGCGGCGTCACATTGAATTTTTCAGCGATTACTTGAAGGGAAAGGTCCTCTGCGTAATTCGCATGAATATACGCCAGAATACTATTTTTCCGTGCTTCATCTTCATTTTCAATAAAAAGGTTATTGGCAAAATTGGTCACTAAAAATGAGAGGAAATCGAACATTTCTTTTTGATAATGCAAATAATGCTCATCCATTTCGATATCCAGCTCGATCAGCTTATTCAAACGCAGACGCAGCTTGTCGAATAACTGCCCGTCCCCTTTGCGACTATCACAAACAAAAACGATTTTCTTGTAATCCATCATTCGCAGCAGCTCGTTGCTGGAAATAGTGAGCCGCGCAAAAGCTCCGTCATGACAATCTACCGCTACATCTTCATTTGGATTTAACAGTAGGAGATCCTTTTCATTTAGCTCAGAAATTCCATGAGCCAAATGGAGAAAAATCTGTCCCTTTAAAACATAATACAAGTAAAAATTTTTATCGCGGCTCTTATCCAATGACTGATTATAGATACTTATATCGATCGTCTTATTCATTCAGCTTCCTCTTTCCTGCATTCACTTACTTCTATCGTATAGGAAGAATCCCCATTTGTATCCGTTTTTATCAAAATAAACCTGACAAAAAGAAAACATCTTTACTCACTTTGGAAGAAAACAAGGTCCGCCAAAAGCTTTCAAGATGTCAAAAATTGATTGAGTCCTATTTTTCGTTTCAAAACCACTAATTCCAAGTACTCTCATAAGCAGTCATTGTTCGTTAAATACGCATAAACCGCCCCATAGATGCCGGCTTCATTCCCAAGCTGCGCTTTCTTTACGGAGAAATGCGCTTTAATCTGCGGAAACACATACTGCTCTAGCTTTTTCTTCAATGGCAGCAATAATTGGTCGCCAGCTTCGGATAGTCCGCCACCAATCACTATTTCTTCTACATCAATTGTGTTCATGATTCCAGCTAAGGCTTGTCCTAAGATATCAGTAAATTCCGCCAATACTGCCTGTGCGTGGACATTCTTTTGGGCCGCTTTCTCGAAAACGATTGGCGGCGTGATTTCCGGCCAATTTTCATTGACTTCTTTCAGCTTCTTTCGCATGCTTAGCGCCAATCCATTGGCAGAAGCAAAGGTTTCGAGGCAATTTCTACCACCGCAACCGCACAAGCGCTGTTCGTCAGAGCGAATCGGAATATGACCGATCTCTCCACCAGAGGAATGACAGCCATTCAAGACTTCACCATTTAAGACGATGCCGCCGCCAACGCCTGTCCCTAAGGTGACGAACAGCAGATTAGCCTTGCCCTGAGCTGCGCCCTTCCAAATTTCGCCTAGTGCGGCTGCATTTGCGTCATTTAATAAGCACACGCCAATTCCTAAATCGGTTTCGATTATTTCTTTTAACGGGAGATCCTTCCAATCTAAATTGACTGCTTGAACGACCATTTTCCCATCTGGCGAGATCGGCCCCGGAACACCGATCCCGATTCCTTTTACAGTTGCTAGTCTAGCATCTTCAAGTGTCGTTCGAATGGAGTCACAAATCTCCTTGGGAATGTCTTTCCCTTTTTCTGCAATATTTGTTGGGATCGACCACTTCTTCTCGATTGTTCCTGCATCGTCCATCAAGGCAAACTTGATAGAGGTGCCACCAATGTCGATCCCGATTAGTCTATTCTTTTGTGTTTTCATCCCATCACCTAGACAAAGTTCCGTAAGTAGTGGGCACTTTGCTTGATCGAACGTTTGACATCTTCGTAATCAGACTCAAACGCCCGATCCTCTACTTCAATACAGGTATAGCCGCTATAGCCAATATCGGTTAATGCCGAAACATATTTTCCCCAATCAACATCGCCTAAGCCTGGTATTTTTGGTGACATATATTCTAACGGTGTCGCCATTACGCCGACCTCTTGAAGCTTGCTCCAATAAACCTTGATGTCCTTATAATGAACATGGAACAGCTTGTCTTTGAATTCATAGATCGGGGCTAAATAATCCATTTGCTGCCAAACAAAATGCGATGGATCAAAGTTTAAACCAAGATATTCACTATCTAAAAGGTCAAAGATTTTTCTGAATAAAGCAGGAGTCGTCATCAAATTTTGACCGCCTGGCCATTCATCTTCGGTAAAGAGCATCGGACAATTCTCAATCGCGATCTTGACTTTTTGCTTCTCCGCATATGCTAAGATCGGCTTCCAAACCTCTTCAACCTCCTTTAAATTTTCAGAGATCGTTTTTGAAGGCATCCGTCCAATAAAGGTCGTCACCAAATTAATCTCCATTAATTTCGCTGCATCAATGACTGAATAAATATGATCAATCACTAGCTGACGTTTTTCCAAATCCTCATCTAGCGGATTCGGATAGTAGGCCAAGGCCGAGATCGCAACCTTTTTCTCAGCAGCGTAGGCTTGATATTTCTCTGCTTGTTCCTTTGTCAGATTTTCTGTGTCAATGTGTGAAACGCCGGCATAACGACGCTCTGCTTTTCCAGCAGGCCAGCATGCAACCTCCACACAATCCAATCCATTTTCAGCAACGATATCGATCATTTCATAAAAATCACTTTGATCTAAAATCGCTGAAACCAATCCTAATTGCATGTTCCTTCCCTCTTTCTATTCAAAATCGACCGAACGGTGTTCCTTCGCTGAGACGCGAATCGCATCCAATAGCTTCATTAAGCGTAATATTTCTGTTGGTTTAACCACTAATTCGCCCTCGCCGTCAACGTAGTTTCTGTACTGATCAAAGAACATTTCATGATTGACTGAAACCTCAGGAAGCTCTTCGGTCACTAACCGTCCTTCTGGTGGCGGCCCGAATGAACGGGTCGGACCAGCTGCTGTCATAGTAATTTTGCCTGGAACATTCGTTAACAATTCACTTGTTCGAACGATTTTCCCCTGCGGGTTAAATCCGTCCACATAAGCACTGCCCTTATTTCCCCCAACAAACCAATGGCGTTCAAACCATGAAGCTTCGTCTTTTAGGAAATACGTCCCTAATTCTACTTGACCCGTGATTCCACTATCAAAATAAAGCTGGATATTGAAGTAATCATCGACGTTTTCATTAATGACATTTCGCACATCCGCATAAACCGTCTTCAATTTCCCTGGAATCATCCACAGCATTTGATCCAGCAAATGCACGCCCCAATCATAGAGCATCCCACCGCCAAATTCCGGATATACATGCCAATCGTGCATGTTTCCATTAAAGCCGTAGAGACAATTTTTAATCGTATAAATGTCGCCAAGTGTCTGACTCTCGACGACTTCCTTCATCAAGCGGTAATCCTTATCCCAACGACGTTGATGGTGAATCGTAAAGCGAATACCGGCCGCTTCGGTGACTGCCATCATTTCTTGAAATTCTGTGCCATTCATCGCCGCTGGTTTTTCTAAAATAATATCTTTTTTAGCTGCAGCTACTTTTTTCACCATTTCTAAGTGCAGATGATTCGGCACCGCAATGATGACTGTGTCAATGTCTTTTTCTGCTAATAATTGATCGGCTTTCAAAAAGGTTTTTACGCCTTCGTCTACCTCCTTCAGCTGGTCCTTATTGATATCGCACACAGCGATCAAGGTTGCATAATCTAATTTTTTGATGGTTTGCGCATGAGTTTGACCCATGAAACCATGCCCAATAATTCCAAAATTTAACATCGCTTTTGCTCCTTATTCCTATTAATGGATTAATTTTTCTGGCGTATATCCTTCCATTAGGTGCTTATGCCTGTGTCTATCCTCAATACTTCACTCACTCTTTTTCCTGAGATAAACTGCGCAAAATCGAACTGATATCTTCTCTTAAATCGTCACCGTTCGTTCTTTCACACCGACTAACGGCACCGGAATATATGCCGTTCTAGTAGCTACGGTCAGTTTCACTTGATGATCGCCCTTTGATAAACCGCCTGGTTTTAAGACGCGAATGTATAAAGGCTCACCATATTCCCATTTATAGCTGGTCACAGTCGTTGCTTCTTTTAAATAGAACCAATCTTGCTGATCGATTGAAATTTGAATCGCTTCTGACGATACTTCCGCGTCATCTACTGTAACCTTAATAAATTCCACCATGGAAAGAGGGACACCACGATAATACGTAATCAGCGTTTGTAATTCGAATCCGATCACTTCGCCCTTTTCTTCAATATTTTTGCAGGTAGCTTCTTTAAACACATTATTGTCAAACATTCTCTACATCCTCCTATCCTTGGATCTCTTTTAAGCACGCCTGCAAGTATTTTTGGTTTGCGGCTACTTGTTCTTTTTCCTGCATTGGTTTGCCTGGCAGTGTGAAGCGATTGCCTTCATACTCTGTTGCCACGTAACCGTCATAGTCTTTTTCATGCAAATATTCTAAAAGTCCTTTATAATCCATCGAGTATTCCGGACCTTCTGGGGTCATTTCAAACATTTTGATGTGGAAATGTTTGATGTACGGCATATACTCGTCCATCACGGTAAACGGATAATTTTCATAGCCATCGCAAAGCGGCGCAAACATTTGATCCTCTTTGGTTTTAATGACTTTTTTGAAGTCTTCTGGATATTCTCCATTGTTTTCCTTTACGACACGGTGAAGGTCTGTTCCCTGTGCAAAAATCTCATCTAAGTAAGCAAACATTTCAGGGCTTGCGCCATTATTGACTTCATAATTCACCACTACTCGCGGGAATTTTTTACAGAAAATTCCTGTGTCGATCACTAACCCGATATATGGTGAATCTAAGCGTTTCATTTCTTCGATAAAGTGAAGCGTCTCAGGTTCATCAAAGGCCATGCCGGCATGGATCTCCAAAGCAATCGTCACATCGTATTCTTCACAATAAGGCAGCAGCGGTTCACAAACCCAATAAGGCACCATCGATACCAAACGAATCAATTTGATTCCCAAACGATTGGCTTGTTTGATTTCTTCGATCAATAAATCAATACATTCGCGTTTTGTTAGACTGCGATTGTTATAGAGATTGGTGTTTAAAAAAACATCCGCGATAACCGGCTTAATTCCTGTTTCTTCTAAAAGCTGATGCCAATGGGCAACGTCCTCTTCTGTCGGATGAGGGGCTTTTTTGATCATTTGATCCGGTAAAATCTCGACTCCTTCAACCTTGTGTTCCTGCAAAAAGTGCATTAAATCATCTAGGTTCATGCGATGATTTAAGTATTCATCCTGTAAACTATATAAACTTACAGCCGTTTTGATTTTCGACATTTGTATTCCTCCTACGAATAATTAATAAAGATGATGGGACGAGCGACTGCTTTCAATTGCGCTCGTCCGCCTCATTAAATTACAGTTCCACAACTTTTCCAGTTTCTGCAGATTTGTAAATGGCTTCTAAAATTTGTGTCACCACAATTGCTTGTTCTGGTTTTACCAACGGCTCTGTATCATTCAAAATCGCTTCGACCCATTGCTTCGCTTCCGCATCCTTTTGCTCCAAACTGCTGCCTTCAAAGCCAAAGACACCGCCAGCATCAGAAGGTTGCGTTTGCTCCAATTGATTGTGAGCCGCTTTGTTAAAGACCACATATCCTTGATCTAAGAAGGCTTTCCCGAACATTTCCGCGCCGCCCTCTGTTCCGCAAAGTGTGACTTGCGCTTCCTTCGGATTGATCATGTTCAAGGCCCAAGCGGCTTCCAAGAAGATCGTTGCGCCATTTTCCATTTTGATTAAACCGAATGCGGAATCTTCCGTTTCAAAGGATTCCGGTTCCCACGGTCCAAACATATTCGCCATTGGATTATCCTTCAATTTTTGGTAGGTCGAGCCTAAAACCATTTTTGGTTTGTAATTATTCATGTACCAAAGGGTTAAATCTAACGCATGGGTACCGATATCAATTAGCGGACCGCCGCCTTGTTTTTCTTTATCTGGGAATACACCCCAGGTCGGAACACCTTTTCTACGAACCGCATGAGCTTTTGCAAAGTAGATTTCGCCAAGCTCGCCTTTACTGCAGGCATCATAGGTTGCTAAGGAATCCGCACGGAAACGGTTTTGATATCCGATCGTTAATTTTTTGCCTGTGCGTTCTGCCGCATCCAGCATTTTTTTCGCTTCTTCATAGTTGATTGCCATTGGTTTTTCACACATCACATGTTTGCCACTTTCTAAGGCATCAACCGTAATAAATGAGTGAGAAATATTTGGTGTCAATACATGTATCACGTCAATATCAGCTTGCTTCACCACTTCTTTGTAGTCTTTTGTAACTAATGCATCGGCAACACCATATTCTGCCGCCGCAGTTTCTGCCCGTTCAATGATCGTGTCACAAAAGGCCACCAATTCTACTTGATCCGCTAATTTCGCTAACGCTGGTAAATGTTTTTGGTTGGCAATCCCGCCGCACCCGATAATACCGAATTTTAATTTTTTCACGTTGTTTTCCTCCTTGTTCGTTTTTACGCTGACATCCATACACTATTAGCCAGCCGCAATCATTTTACTGACTGGCTAAACGGATATCGCTTACAAAATCTAGTTTACTGAATGATGCCTTTTCGTACTCTTCAAATCGTACGATTAAAGATCAAACATTTTTGCACTATATCTTCATTCTTTTTATAATGCACAAATTTATACCATACTTTTATGCTCAATCATTGATATTCTCGCGTTTTTTATCTAGTTGGGCACGAATATCATCCGTATCCTTGTCGCTTAAGTTCCATAACAGACAAGCCAATGCAGCAGCTAAAAATAGGATTGCTGGAATCAAATTAACCACTAGATTGATGCCATTTTTAGTCGCCATTGATTGTTCCATATTGGCCCGATAGCCGAATGAATGCAGCAGCATGATTCCAACCGATGCTCCGATAGCGTTACCAATTTTTGTCGCTAATCCATAAGTCGCATAAGCAGTCCCGTCTGTTCGAACCCCTGATTTCAATTCTTGGTAATCTACAGAATCCGCCACTAATGAAAGTGAAATCGGAAAACCCATATTGAACAATCCAAAAATTACATGACCGGCAATAATCATTGGCAAGTTGTCAAAATCAGCAAAGTATACGACGAGTAAACCAATCCCTTGAAGAATCAAGGAAACCATCAACACATTACGTTTCCCAAAACGTTTAACCAAAGGAACAATTGCTAATGAACAAAGCGCTCCGCCAATGGATGGAATCGTCATGAGTAAGGCAATCAAGGTAAACGCACCTAAACAATAAATGACATAAAAAGTTGTTACAGCGATTCTTCCCATAAAAGCAGTCATTTGCAAAATCATGATAAGAAAAACGATCATTAAGTATTTATTACCAATCACATTTTTAATCGTGGTACGAAACGGTACTTTATTTTCATTTCTCATCGGTTGAACAACTTCTCGAGATGTCGCGAATACCGCGAAAAACAACGGGATCGAAATTACCGCATAGATCAACGCTGTCATAAAATAGCCTCGACCAGTTGCTACCTGCGAACCATCTGAAAATGCCAGCATAATAAACGAAGACAATGAGTTCACAATAATCATTCCGACATTCATCCCAACCGAGCGCCATGCATTTAACTGATTTCGTTCATTGGCATCTTCACTCATCACCGCCGCCAAAGCCCCGTAAGGAATATTCACTAATGTGTAGATCATTCCAGCGATGATATAAATAACCGCTGCCCAAATGATACCTGCCGTTCCATTTCCAAACGGACCGGTGAAAGTCAAAACTGAAAACAGAGCTAAAAATGGTGAGCCAAAAGCAATATAAGGGCGGAAACGGCCTAACTTGCTTCTTGTACGTTCAGCGATCATCCCCATCATCGGATCATTGATCCCATCCCATAAACGGGCAATTAGCATGATCATCGAAACTGCAACCGGAGCCAAACCAACAATATCCGTATAAAAAACAGTCAAATAAGTGCCGACAAATGTCCAGACAAACTGGCTAGCCAAGTCACCCAATCCATAAGCAATCATAGAAAATTTCGTTAACCCTTTTTTCTCCATCTTCATTCCATTTTCAAAGACATCTTTTTCCATGTGAACCTCCTAGAATAGTTGTATTTGCAAACGTTTACAATGAATAGTTTAATCTGTCAGCCAAAACATTACTCTGCTTTTTTCATTCTTTCTATTGATACTTTCCTAGGATGATGGCTTTGAAATCCACAAAAAAACAAGATTGTATTACACAATCTTGTTAACGAGAGACTTTTTGAATCTCAATCAATTGAATGTCCTGCGGAAAAAGCTCTAGCTCGATTTTTAACTGATGGTTTCTAGACTGCCCTTCCCTTATTTCCAGCTGCGGCTCACAACGATGCTTCAAGTAAGTGATCATCTCATCATCTAACCGATCAGAGCTACTGATCTGATTAATTTCCTCCAGAATATTGCCGGTCTTTTGACCTATACGATAATACTTGATACGATAGTGACTTTCTTCTTCCTTCAAATCTTTCAACAGCACCTGTTTCGTCTGAACATTTCCAGAAGCAAATAGGGCAGCTGCATTTCTCCTAGTAAAGACACTGCTATGGTCATAATAATAAGTAGAATTTAGATGACTATAAGAATAGCACAAAATTTGTATCTTGTTCGGATCATCCTTCGTAATCAATAGATCCTCTGATTGATACACGACCTGATTACCTAACCGATTTAAGAAACGGTAGGCATAGTAGCCAATCTTCGGTATACCGCTTTTAGAAATCAAACCAGAACCGCCAAAAATCTCTTTATTGGCCGTATCAAAGGTCGTCACCGATAAATCCGTCAGCTGCCAGTAGCCGATCAAATCACAATAAGGCATCGCCCCTAAAGCATTTTTCAAGATATAGCTGCCCTTGAAGGCCGTATCGTTGATAATATCGCGACTTAAAATGGTCACATTAAATTCCGTAATGAATGTTTTTCCCTGATAATTGATTTCCGTCAAAAGTTCTTTGAAATCCTTTATGCGATGAAGCATGTAATCAGAATTCGGTGAAATCGGCTCATGATGCTGCTTTTTCTGGTTCAGCTGCTGCTTTACCGCATCCATTGGATAAATCGACAGACTAAGAAAATCCGGTGCGCCTTTACTCATTGTCCACTGTGTCAGAAACGTGCTTAAATCGCGCGTTTCAATATCTAAGCTTAAGCCACAGCCGCCGATCTGAATCATTGGTACGATTTGTTTTACAGCTTTTTTTATTTTCGAAAAGACATCAATATAGGTCTTTTCTTTAGCTAAATTCAGTTGTACCCCATCCTGATCAATTCGCATCAAATCCTCACAGCCAATTGTCTTCAAAACTAAAGGATTAGGCTTCCAAATCTCGATCATCCAGGTAGAAACTTCCTCTAAACCAAATACATCCACACAATGATGGAAAAAAACTTGGAATCGTTGGATCAAGTCAGATAGCTTATAGGATTTTCGGATAAAAGGATGACTTTTAACAATCTGCGTATGGGATTCATGAATCAGCTTTCCTTTGAAGCCGAGTTCTAAAAATGGTTTGATTCCCGCCTTTAGCATGATTCGTAAAATTTCATCAACTGTGGAAAAATCGTAAGCCTCGCCTACCTGCTCCAGAATTTCTTCGCTTAACAATCCCCATATACGTCCATAATTAAAAGGATTATTTTCCTGCAAATAGTGAATTTGTTCCGCAAATGAAGCATGAGTCAAATCACCAGCGTAGCCAAGATTAATCATATTCTTTTGAAAGTTTTGCTTTGACGACATTTGCATGGAAACTTGAATCGTCTCATCACTAATCTTCGCATCCTTTTCTTTAAAGTAAATTTCCAAATTTCGAAGGTCTTTTTCTTCAAGGCTATTTTGCTTCGAGGAAACCTTAGCCTTCGCTTTTGTTTCCTTACGAAATTCACTCGGCGTCAAACCTTGATACTTCTTAAATAAACGATTAAATGAGTTAATATTCGAAAAGCCCGCTGAAAAGGCTATGTCGGTAATTGATTTCTCCGTTTCCAGCAAATCCTTCCGAACCTTTTCCAACCGTTTACGAATCAGGTATTCATTCATTGGCATCCCGATTTCGTTAGAAAAACTGCGAGACAAATATTGATCGGAAACATACAGCTTATTGGCAATATCGACCAATCGAATATCCTTATCGAAGTTATTATCAATATAAAATTTCAGTTCATAGACTTTTTGCTTCATGCTTCGCTCTTCTTCTATAGTAGAAGGTTTCGTGTATTCCTTTTCCAATATCTGAAGAATATGAAAATACTCCTCAAACACTTCTGAAACTGTATGCTTTTCTTGTAAGACGTATAGCTTTAGCAAGCGTTCAATCGACTGAATGACTTGATTATCTGCTCTTTTATTCTCTGTGACCGAGTTTCCTTCAAACACTTGGTTCTCTTGCTCTTCAAAATAATACTCTAAAACAATCTCAAATGCCCGCGCATTTTTTGTATAAACAGTATGTACCAATGATTTTGACAAAATATAAAAATCATTTTTTTGCAATGAAATGATTGTTCCTTCTTTTTCAATCGTCACTTCACCTGCCAACACATAGATTAAATGGATATTTAAATCAAAATGCTGCATGATTCGATCTTCTGCTAATACATTTATCTCAATATTTTCCCACGGTTCAATCAAACGCATAATGCCCCTCCTTGTATCGCTTTCTAATAAACAATAAATCATTATAGCGCCTTTACTATTTTCGAGAAAGCGTTTTTCTATCCTCATCATACATGAGAACAGTCTGAAGATTCTAGCTTACTTAAAAAATTTACGCCTGGTTCCCCTTTTTTACGCACTTCAAAGCTACTAATACTTTCAGAAGAATTTTAAACAATATTCTTCTTTCACACACTAAAAAATCTGTACTGCTCCTTTTGCCAAAATTACAAGGCCTGTCAGAAACAGTACAGATCGATTACCTATTTTTATAAAAGAACTTATGCATTTGTAGATGGTAAAATTGTTTCTACTTCTGAATGCGGACGTGGGATCACATGAACAGATAATAGTTCACCTACACGCTGAGCCGCTGCTGCTCCTGCATCGGTTGCCGCTTTTACTGCGCCAACATCACCGCGAACCAAAACGGTCACAATCCCGCCTCCTACACGTTCTTTTCCTACTAATGTAACATTGGCTGCCTTCACCATTGCGTCGGCCGCTTCGATTGAACCGATCAATCCTTTTGTTTCGATCATTCCTAATGCATCTGATTTCATTTTTGTATTCCTCCTAAATTAATTTCTGATTTTTATTGTTGTTCCTGGCGTAACACCAAGAGCATTGGCTTCTTCCGTATCAATATGACACTCTAAGCCTGAATTCGCAGTCGCGCGAATTACTACATTGTTTAAGCTTCCGCCGCGTTCACCAGCAAAATCGATCGTCACGACTTGTCCATCAGTCACGCCAAAACGTTCTGCCTCTTCCGGCAGCATATGAATATGACGTTTCGCGATAATTACCCCTTTAGCCATTTCAAATGCGCCATTGGGGCCAATCAATGTTAAGCCAGGTGTACCATTTAAATCACCAGATAACCGTAACGCACCCTTTACTCCAAGTTTGAACGTATCGCTTTGTAAAATTTCTACTTGCGTTTCTGCTCTCACAGGACCTAAAATCCGGACCTTTTCAATTACTCCTTTGGGACCGGCGAGCGTGACACATTCTTTGCAAGCATATTGTCCCGGTTGCGAGAGATCCTTTAGCTTAGTTAATTGATAGTGATTGCCAAACAGCTTCTCTAATGCAGCTTGACTTAAATGGATATGACGATTTGAAATCCCTACTGGAATCGAATCATCATTTGGGACATCTTCAGGATTTAAATGCGCCATAATGGCATTTAAAATCACTTCATAATCTTCCATTCCTACTCCTTCAATTCTTTATTTGCTTCAATTTAAGCATTCATTTGGGTTAAAACTTTCCGCACGACTTCTGCCAACTCTGATAATTCTGCTGCCGAAAAATCCTTCATACTTGAATTGTCCATTTCCCCCTCTGATGGCTGGCTCGCTTCCACTGGCTTTGCGGTCAAACAGGCATCTAGTGGCTCTTCCAGTTCTGGATGAGAAAAACTAGTATCCTCAGCCAATAAAGTCGTCACGTCCTTTAAGCCGTATGCGACTTTTTTAATGTTTAATAAATGCTTCGGACTAACATTTTCAGAAACAGAGCTGCCGCCAAAGGTTCCACAACCTAGCGTGAAGGAAATTGGCAACCCAGTACTAATTCCTGTTCCTCCTTGGCTGCCTCCTGTATTCACTAAAATACGTGAAGCCGGCTTCGCCGCAAATTTCAAAACAATGTCGCGATTATTCGTATGAATACTCATGGTATGTCCGATGCCGTTTTGTAATAATTCGATGCTCAAGTGACAGGCTTCCTCCCAATCCTTGACGGTATAAAAGGCTAAAACAGTCGTCAATTTTTCAAATGACAACGGATTTCCCGCTCCGACACCGTTTTGACGACCAATCAAAACAGTCGTTGAATGTGGAACAGTAAAACCGGCTGCTTCTGCGATCACTTGCGGCTTACGCCCGACAAATTTCGCATTCATCGCATGACCCCCGCCTTTGAAAAGCAGCCCGCAGACTTTTGCGGTCTCCTCTTCAGACATAAAGTAACCACCTTGAGCTTTCAATTCAGCAATAACCTCAGCTTCATTGATCTCTTCACAAATAATCGACTGCTCAGAGGCACAGATCGTTCCATTATCAAAGGTTTTACTTGCAATAATTTGTGAAACAGCCTTTTTGACATCAGCGCTTCTCTCAATATAAGCAGGAGAATTCCCCGCTCCTACACCGATAGCAGGTTTTCCTGAACTATAGGCAGCCTTTACCATTCCCGGCCCGCCAGTAGCGATAATCAAGCTTACTTCATCAGCATGCATTAATTCATTTGTTGACGCCATCGTTGGTGTCGAGACACAGCTAATAATGCCTTTGGGTGCTCCGGCTGCTTCTGCAGCACGACTCATCATGCCCGCAGCCTTCTTCGTACATTCTGCAGCCGCAGGATGCGGAGCAAACACGATAGCATTCCGTGATTTCAATGCCACCATTGCCTTGAAAATAACCGTTGATGTGGGGTTGGTTGAAGGGATAATTCCTAAGACTAGCCCCACTGGCTCCGCCACATCAAGGGTCCCTTTAGTCGTATCTTCAGCGATAATCCCAACGGTTTTTTCATCTTTGATTTCTTCGTATAGCAACGTTCCGGCTGCATGATTCTTGTAAGCCTTATCCGCTACTGTTCCAAAACCAGTCTCCTCCACAGCAGCTTTAGCTAAACAAACAGAAAATTTTTCTGCTGCTTCCTTCATACTTTTTAGAATTGCATCGACTTGCTCTTGACTAAAGGTCGCAAATTCTTGAGCAGCCCTTTCTCCAGCTCGGGCTAAGTCTCGCGCTTCCTGTACGGAACATAAATCTTTGTCAAACTTGTTCATTTTTATGTGACTCCTTTAGCGCTAAAATTTTTAAACAGAATTCTTCTCATCAGTTTGGCGGAAATGCAGCCTCTGAAGACAGTCACTAGCCTTTTTGAAAATGTAAGCTCAATGCAGAAACAAGCTGTTCCTTATTGGCTTTATGCACATCCTTTTTACTGATAGCAAAATTAGTTTGCTTTTTCGCAAGTTTTCGCAGGTCAATAACTTTCATTTCAGTCAATGCTGCTTCCATTTCCGCTATTTTTCCAGTCTTTCCCCATTGTGAAAGGGTAGCCCCTGAAATTATTGGGCTTAATGTGGCTTCTGATTCCTGACTACCTTCAATAATTGTCTCTTCATGATTTTCATTTGAGATTAACACTTCTTCCGCATCCTGAGGTGTCTCCTCAACAATAGATACTGATTCATCACTAGACTCCTGAATCTCTTCCTTTCTTTCAAAAAGGCTTAAGCTTTTATCAGGACGTGGAATAACGTGAGTTGTTACGAGTAAAGTTGCCTCGAGCTTTGTCACAGCGGAAGCCGCAGCATCCACTGCCGTTTTGACTGCTCCCACATCGCCTGAGACCATTACCGTCACTAGTCCACCGCCGACAATTTCTTTTTGCGTTAAGCTCACTTCCGCTGTTTTCAGCATGACATCACTGGCCTCGATCGCAGCCAATAAGCCCTTTGTTTCAACTAATCCTAATGCGTTCATTGTCTACTCCTTCATCGTACACGTTGTCGGCACAATTTTTTTTACAGCAAATCTGACCAGTTCGCTGGATACGTTGCATAAAACAGCCTCACTTTATCATTAGAACCCCAAGTGACTTTGCTGCCTTTTGGTACGAAAACAACATCTCCTGGACATGCTGTAAATTTTTGACCTTCGATCGTAATTTCTAAATTTCCACTAATCACGTAATCAATCTCTTCGTAACTGAGTTCCCAATCAAAACGTGATTGATCAATTTCCAAAAAGCCTGCACTGATTTTCGCCTCTTCTTTACTGATGAGTTCTTGATAAAAAACCTGCGCTTCAGGATTGCCCGTTTCAAAGGGTTTCATTTCCACAGTGTTGCCTTTTACAACTTTTAATCCACTTGCGTGCTTTTCACATTGAAAGGGGTTTGTTTCACCGGCTAAAATCATTTTTAATAGCTGCAACAAGGTCTCCTGATTCAGTTCATCAGGCAAATTGAGCTCTTTTGATTGCGGTTCACAGGATTCGTTTAACGGAACATGCAGTTCTTCGATTAAATCCTGTGCAGCGGGTGTAATGATCGTGTTTTGATTAACACAAAGAGGTACACCCGCTTCATGCGCTTTTGTTACATCCTCCAGACATATTAATTTCTTCATTGCACCTGATCCTCTCTATACAGATTCACAGCCTTCATCGATAATACCGATCACCGCAGCATCGACTGGAATCGCATCATCTTCCAGCATTCTTCTCGCAGCACTGCCGCAAGTAACAATCACTCGATCACCAATCCCTGCACCAATCACATCACAAACGATCATCTGCTCGCCATCACGCGATCCGCCGATGATTTCTGCAATCATTAGCTTCAGGCCGTTCAGTTGCTCTGATTTTCGTGTTGCCCAAATATTATCGATTAATCGTGCTGTTACCATTTTCGTTCCTTCTCTTTTCGTTTGATTTCCTCGATTGCTGCTTCAACAGATGCGGTATCACCAAAAATCGCTAACAAGATCATATTTTGCGGACAACTTCCGCGAATATCCTCCACGGTGACGCCCACTGCCTTTTCTGCAACATCAGCCGCACAGACCATTTCAATCAATTTCCCTTGAACCAATCCTACTGCATCAGGTATCTCCAGTGCTGCTTTAGGACCAGAGCCTTTCCGACGATTTAAGATAGCCAGCGTTCCTTCACCGGGAGATTTAATCATTCGACAATCCATTTGCTGTCCCTCCTTTATTTCACCAAACGTTTTCTTCTTTCTGGCAATAGGTTAAACGCATAAATCGACTACTTTAAGACTTTTAACCTGCTGCCAAAGCTACAAAGCTTCATCTGTACAACTCAACGCGATGCCTAACGGAGTAACAAACATCGGATTCAATGGCTTGTACGTTTTGATTTTGGTTTTTGCTTCAATGATTTTCTCAATCCCTGTTAAACAAGCCGTTCCGCCAACCAAATACAGACCATTGATCTCAAAACCGGCAATTTGTTCGGTAATGATCGTTGCGATTTTTTCTACTACTGGCTTCAAAACAGCAATCAACTCTTGATGATTATCTTGATTTCGTTTATAAAGCTCCGCTTCTGAAAAAGAAACCTTGTATGCACCTGCCGTTACAAGTGTTAAGTGAGTACCGCCAGTCGCCTCATCCACGACTTTTACAACTTCACCATTTTTGATAATGGATATACCTGTCGTTCCGCCACCGATATCGACGACAGCACCGTTTTGAATCGCTAAGACCTGATTGGCCGCAGTAGGTTCATCCAACACATTCGTCAATTCAAAACCGGCTCCTTGAACAACATTCTTGATCGCGCCGCCATCTAACGCATCTGTTCCTGGAGGAATTGCCGCCGCTGCATAAATTAGTTCTGTATCCAGTTTTTCTTCTAATTCAGCCTTCAGCTCTTTCACGATGGTAATCGCACCAATGTAGTCCACGACCATCCCATCTCGCACGACATCTGCATAGCGATAAGCCCCTGCCACTGGTTGATAGTTTTCATCCATTACAGCTAAAACGATACAAGCTGTCCCAAGATCGACACCGGTATAAAATGTACGTGTTGAATTTTTCTTTGGTTTGTTTATCACTGCTTCAAATTCTGCGACTAAGTGGTCACAGGCAGATATATCGGACATAGTCATCACAAGCGATTCCTCCAAGTTTTTAACATTTTAAAGCTTTTCTAGCTGTTCGATTTCTTTTGCAATTAAATAGATCAATTGCTCTAAAGCTGCTTGTTGTTCGAGTGTGACACAGGTTTGAATCGTTTTCGCATAGATGATTGCGCGTCTCAATTTTAAAGCAACCTTACCTCCAGGCTGAAAAATCTGAACCTCGCTGATTTCAGAAAGTTCAATCGGTTGATCTTTTTCATTTTCATTGCAAGGAAGCTCTTCAAGATTTTGCGTTGCAATTGTTTTTACAAGTTGAGTCAAAGCGGTTATTCGTTTACAGCTAGCTGAACAAACATTTCTCGCCTCTAACGCCGCTTCCCACAGTTCGACTTCTAATAACGGAAAAAAAGTCTTATGCTTGGACACTAAAGCCAGATTTTTCATCATTTCATCGGACGACCCTCCAGCAGTATCCGTTTCATCATGCGTTACAATCGGAATCTGATGATCCGTCAAAAACTGTTTCGCTCCAGGAGTCAAACGCTCATTTTTTGTTAACAAAAAACGTTCTATTGATTTCTGACGATTTTTTAACTGTAATTCCTGCTCAGTAATAAAACGCATCAGCACTCACCTCGACAAATTCTGGCGTAAATACCTGCCAGATCCGCCACCGTAACCTGCCGCGGATTGGTTAATGTACATTTGTCCTTCAATGCTGCTTCTGCCATCTCTGGAATTGCAGCGATAAACGCATCTTCATTAATTCCTAGATCTGTTACGAACTTCGGAATATCGAGTTTTCGGGTTAATTTTTGGATACCTGCAATCAAAAGATTGACCGTCGTTCTTTCTGTTGTTGAGCATATTCCCAATAGGTTCGCCGCTTCAGCATACTTACTCAAAGCAGGCAGATCTTGATTGCTTTCAATTCCCGCATTAAAGCTAATAACATGTGGCAATAATATGGCATTAGCTCGACCATGAGGAATATGAAAACGTCCCCCCAGCGCATGAGCCAAGCTGTGGCAAATTCCTAACGAGGCTTCGCTAAAGGCCATTCCCGCTAAACATGAAGCGTTATGAATTCTCTCTCGCCGTTGTGCATCTTCACCATCAGCCACTGCCTTAGCTAGATCCTGCCAAACAATCCTCATCGCTTTTTCCCCACAAGCATCCGTAAAGTCTGTGGCATTTGTTGAAACATATGCCTCTAAGGTGTGAGTCAAAACATCGATACCGGTATCCGCAGTCACACTGCTAGGAACCGTTAGGGTAAAAACTGGATCTAAAATTGCAATATCAGGAATCATCGCATCATCCACCAAAGCATATTTGCCATTAACGGATGGATCGGAAATAACCGCAAAAGATGTGACCTCACTACCAGTACCACTCGTTGTTGGTATACAGATTAATTGCACAGCTGATTCGATCCCTGCCTGTTGATAGATTTGTCGAACCGCTTTTGCCGTATCTAAGGCAGAACCACCACCTAAAGCAATAATTGTATCCGGTTGAAAATCTGCCGCATAGGCAACCCCTTTGGTTACTACTTCAATCGTAGGATCAGGAACGATTTCAGAAAAAATTTGATACGAGCTGTTCGCTTCCGACAAAATGGCTGTGACCTTTTTTACCATTCCGCTTATTACCATGAAAGGGTCACAAATAACTAAGGCCCGTTGGCATCGGCAATCTTTCAGATAAGTTGTGGCGTTGCTGCCGGAATATATTTTTGTTGCCATTTTAAAACTCCCCATTCTCTCGCCCCCTTCCTAAAATTATTTGTTCTATTTGATGCAGCTCTTCTTTTTCCAAGTCAAGAACCAGATCAACCTGCTCAAGTCCACAAGCCAGAAGTTGCGCTTTGGCTTGCTGCAAGGCAGACTCTTCATAAGATTTGTGATAGGTGACGATTCCATAAATAGGAATTCGAAAAACCTTCGCAAAATTTGGCGGATAGCTGTGGCGTTTTGCAATAACTGGCTGTAAAAAGATTCCACAAGACGCCGTTTGCTGTAAAGCAATCACATGCTTATGCATCCAAGGACTTTCCAAATAGCTGTCTGGAACAAGGATTGTCCGTCGATAATACATGATATTGGCGACTTTCTTTAATGGTTGCGCGTTTGTTTTTTCCAGATAATTCGCGATTTTCAGTTTGCCGCTTTCTCTTGGTCCAACCAAAAGGATTCTCACGTTCGAGTCACATCCACTACGCTGAAGTGCAATACCTCTTTAAAAACCCGTAGCACTTCGGTCAAGCTTGTTTCAACACTTTCGACATCTCCTGTAATAACTACCGAACCAGTAAAGCGATCTAGAAATCCAATTTCAACATCTGCTACTTTCGCTGCTGTATCTGCTGCGATCATTGCAGTTTCAAAAGGAGACAAGGTCAAGATACCAATCGCTCCTGCTGCGTCGATTCCTAATGATTGATAAACACTCGCGATGGGTGCTGCTATGACATGCGCCAACGTAATCTGTTTTCCAGGCACAGACTCTTCAATCACTCGCTGAGCTAATAATTCTGACATTGTTCCGCCTCCTTAATGCCGCACCACTCGTACTGGAAAATCATACTCAGCAATCCAAGACTCAATCTGATCCAAATCAGCATCGGATAAGCTCGGATCGCCTTCTACCGGATATTCCATGCCTAATTGTCCGTATTTGTTGACACCCAATTTGTGGTAAGGCAGTAAATCGATCCCTTTAAAATTCGGCAAATCTTTGTACGGTAGCAGGAACTCTACGATTTCTTTGATTTCTTCATGACTGTCATTGATCAGCTTCAGCATCGGCATCCTGATCTGGACCTTATAGCCCCGTACCAACAATTCCTTTAAATTAGCTAGGATTTTCTCATTGCTGATACCGGTTAATTCATTGTGGCGCACAGGGTCCATGTGCTTCATGTCGTATAGAAAGAGATCGATATAATCAGCCATTTCTAGCAGCTTATTCATGTGACTATGGCCGCAGGTTTCAATCGCAGTATTTAATCCATCCGCTTTGCATGCTTTTAAAAGCGCCAATGCTGCTTCAGGCTGCGCGGTACATTCCCCACCGCTAAAGGTTACCCCGCCACCAGACATTTCATAAAAGGCATCATCTTCATGAATCACTTCCATTAATTCTGAGATCGTCATAATGGAACCTGTGATATTGAGTGCTTTCATTGGACAGGCATTTACACATTCTTGACAGCCATTACAGGAAATATCGCGTCGCACCTGATGTTTCCCATGTTCATCAATGTAGTGGATACCTAAAGGACAGGCATCCACACATGCTCCACAATTCGTACAAACACTTTCCTTAAACATGACTTCAAACCGACGCTTGATCCCTTCTGGATTGGCGCACCACTGACAGCGCAATGGACATCCCTTGAAGAAGACGATAGTTCTGATCCCAGGACCGTCATACAGGCTGTATTTTTGTACATTGAAAATCATCGCTTGCCGTTCTATCCGTTCCTCTTTCACATTTACCATCCATTCCAAGCTCCAGCTTATTTTTTAAATTTTTGTCAGCATTGTCCGAGAGATAATCTCATCCTGAACATCCTTACATAGCTCTACGAAGAAAGCACTGTAACCAGCTACTCGAACAATCAAATCGCGGTATTGCTCTGGATGTTTTTGTGCTTCAATTAAGGTATTGTTGTCTAAATAGTTAAACTGCATTTCTCCATTACCTAAATGACAAGCCGTTTTAAGCAACGTAATCAGACTTTCTTCACCTTCTGGTGTATCCAATAAACCAGTCATGATCTTAAAGTTATGCACCATCCCGATGTTCATGCTGTCGTTGGACATTTTCGAGATTGATTTGATAATTGCAGTCGGTCCTTTGAAATCGGCGCCTTGCGTTGGGCTGATTCCATCAGATAGCGGAGTCCAAGCTTTACGTCCATTCGCAGAAGCTCCAGTCATTTGTCCAAACGGTGTATTATTGGAAATTGACAAGGTTCCGTGACTCAACACTGAATACAATGTTTTATACTTACGGTGCTCAGCTTCAGTAAAGTTGATCAGATCCGCCGCGATCAAATCGGCATAATCATCGTCATTTCCATATTTCGGCGCGTTCAAACAATCCGTTCTCATACGATCATTATTCGCAAAATCAGCTTTTAATCCTTCATTCAATTCCTGCAATGTGTATTTTTTCTCATCAAAGACCAGTTTCTTAATTGCAGCCATTGAATCAGCATAAGTTGCTAGGCCAGACCAAACAACACCCGGTCCAAAATTGTACATTGCGCCACCAGAAGAAACGTCTTTCCCTTTTTCCATACAGCCCTCGTACATGATCGACATCAATGGTTTTGGCGCTAGATCACGATGAACACGTTGGGAAATAACGGTAGCTACATCTGTCCATTTCGTAATGTATTTGATTTCTTCCTTAACCGCTGTCTCAAACTCTTCGTAGGTCTTGAACCGAGACAAATCACCCATATCTGGGCAAACCTGCTTGCCGTACCACAGAGGAACGCCATGATTCAAGACTAGTTCAATACAAATCGGCCATTGCGTATAGGCAGTAGAGGTCCATTGATACAAACGACCTGATTTTTGCGGCTCCACACAACCCATCAAACAATAATCCCTCGCATCTTCAATTGAGACACCCTTTGCCAGCATCATCTTGATGTGTGTATCATCAAAATGACAAGCAGGAAAACCCATACCGGCTCTAACAACATCCACGATTTTTTTCAGATATTCTCTTGGTGAGTGGTTGTGAATGCGGCAGGCAAGCGAAGGTTGATACACCTTGACATGACGAACAGCATCCATCAATAAATAGGTCAACTCATTGGTAGCATCGCGCCCTTGACGAGTTACCCCGCCGACACACATGTTTACAAACGGCTGATAGCCAGCGAAGAATTTCGAACCGCCTTCACTAGTGATCCACATCATTTCAGACATCTTAATCAACATACAGCCAGCTAATTCAAAGGCTTGAAATTCATTCATCCGACCTTCTTCTAGGTCAGCCTTAAAGTATGGATACATGTATTGATCCACACGTCCAATTGACATCCCTGTTTGGTTTTCTTCAACGACTAACAATGATTCAATTGTCCAAACGGCTTGAATCGCTTCCCAGAAGGTATCCGGTTTATGGGCAGGGACTTTACGGTTCACTTCAGAGATTTTCAAAAGCTCGGCTTTGCGTTTTGGATTGGTTTCCTTCGCAGCCAGCTCCGCAGCATAATCCGCCATCCGACGGGCATAAATCATGACGCCTTCAGTTGTATCAATGATTGATTTATAGAAATAGATTTTTTCAATATCCTCAGGATTTTCATAATCTAATTCTTCCAGATGCGCCTTGGCTTCATTCTGAATATCGATCATGCCTTTTTTCATCAAAATGACATCATACCCAGGATTGGAATCGCCGCCGCCATTTAGTGCGTGATACGAACAATCGGAAACGAAAGATTCACCAGATAATTCCCAAACACCTGCTTCACGGTATTGATCCTCACAATATTCATCGACAGATTTGCCTTTCCAGAATGGGAAAAGCTCTTCACGCATGATTTTTTTGTCTTCATCAGAAATGTAGAACGGGTCCTGTGGACGGCTGCCGATCGTATCGATCTCATCCTCCATCCAGCGCCATGCGATATCTGGAGAGAATGCGCCTGCACGCGGCTTACCGTTGGGTGCTCCAACAATCAGTTCGTGATCTTGTATCACCAGCGGCGCTGTTTCACAGCAATAACGGAAGCATTTTGCCCGCAAAACAATCTTTGGCATGCCTGGATTTTCCTTGGCAATTTTTGTAATCGCTCGGGCACGATAAGTAGTAATTGACGGTACTTGCTCTAAATAGTTGTCCTTCAATGCCTGCAAACGTTTCGTAATTCCATTAGGAATCTCTGTTCCCTCATCCGAGACCAGTATTTCTGTTACGACGTCGTCCTTTTTGACTTCGTCTGAAACAGAAGCAAACATTTTCATCAAGGCCTGTCTTTCTTCTAAGCTTAATTCTTTTGTCGCTTCAGCTAATTTTGCTGAAAATTCTTTGATGTCCATCTGTTTCCCTCACTTTACTGCTCAATTATTTTTTGTAAAAATTTCTCAATAAGTAATTGTTCATCTGAAATTCGCTTGTTAACTCCTTTACTCGGCTCCTTAACCGACGTGTAGCCAATTTCACGAACATAGGTTAAATCCTTTGCTGTAATATTCTTGGCTTTGAACCCGCGTCCCGTTGTCATTCCACCCAAAATCAGCGAGACTGGTAAACTGGAATCGATTCCAATTCCCGCTAAACTTGCTCCTGCATTTACAATCATGCGGCCAACAGGTTTCTTCAAAGCGAATTCTTTGATAATACATTGATTATTCGAATGGATCGCTAACGTATGTCCGTTACGCTTTTCCTTTAACAACTGAATACATTTATCACAGGCATGAATCCAATCAGACTCTAAATAAAAGGTTAGGATCGGACATTTTAGTGCTGTGGTAAAGGGATTCTCGTCAAAAATATACGGTTGCTCCGATACTAAGACCTTCGTCTTCTCTGACACAGTAAATTCAGCGTTTCCAGCAATCGTTTGTGCATCTTTTCCGACGATGCTGGGATTTATTTCATTGCTTAAAAATAATTTAGTCAAAAGCTGTTTTTCTTCCGCAACACTCATGAAATGAGCACCAGCCTCGATCATCTGCTCTTTTACTTCCTTTGCAATCACACTTTCAGCAATAACAAATTGCTCTGCTGAGGGCAATAAGCCATTATCAAAAGCACGACTAGAAACAATCGCTTGAGCAGCCTGGCTGACATCGGCTGTTCGCTCGACAAAAACCGGTACTGAACCACAGCCGCCATAGATAATCGGTTTAGGATACGCACGTAAATCAAAATAATCCGCCATTCCGATATTAATCACTAAATCGACAGCTTCTTGCTCTATTAATGCTTTGACTCCTTCGATTGTAGTATTTTCCATATAGCTGAAACTGGATTTTGGCAAGCCAGAATTAGCCTGATTAAGAATTTCGACTAATTTAGCCGCTGCCTCTTCCGTTTTATTCGGCGGAATCAAAATCACTGTATTTCCTGCTTTTAAGGCACTTAATGTAGCAAATAGCGCATTTAAAACAATATTTTCTGCTGGTAAAATAACTGCAACAACACCAAATGGTATCCCGATTTTACTCAAAGGAACTCCATTAGTATTCAAAACACCGATCACCTGCTCTTGCAACGAATCATTAAACTGAGCTAAAAAGTTTTGGTATAGCTGTGTCTTATCTTGTTTATTGCCTTTTCCCGTAACTGATACTTCGAAAGCAGCTAGCTCTGGCAATAGCTGGTGCACCTCAGTGATCATTCGTTGAATCATGCGATCAAGTGTTTCTTGGTCATATTCCCTTAGTAAAAAATGTGCATCGCGAGCGGATTCAACCAAGATGCGGGCTTCTTGGATCGATTTTAGATCTTTATCCACAAACTGCATGACTTCCACTCCCTTATGCTGGTAGTAATTGCTCCAACGAATACCGATCAATGATCTTTCCTAAATCAATATGCGGACTTGGAATCACAACGGAGCTGTATACCTCCGCACCCATTTCTTCAACTGCCGCAATACCTGTTTCAACAGCTGTCTTACATGCTGCAACATCTCCTCTTACGATGACGGAAATGTAACCAGAGGCCACATTTTCATAACCGACCAACTCAACGTCTGCCGCTTTACACATAGCATCAGCTGCTTCCAAAATAAAAACTAATCCAAATGTTTCGATTGCCCCGATCGCTTCGTATCTTTCCATTTTGTCCCTCCTAAACTACTGGTCAATATCATGAACAGAAACAATGTCACCTACAGCCCGAATTGGCCTGGGCATAACATTTTGTGCGGTCAGAGTACCGATTCCTTCTGCTGCCTTAGCTCCTGCAGCCACAGAAGCTTCGACAGCTGCAACATCTCCTTTGATCATGATCGTCACCAGTGTTGATCCAATATTTTCATACGAGATCAGCTCAACATTGGCCGCCTTTAGCATTTCATCACAAGCTTTTAATGCTGGAACCAGTCCGACTGTCTCGACCAATCCTAGTGCTTCTTCACCTCTGTATCTCACTAACAGACCTCCTTAGCTTTTGCGATAAGCAGCATCTACATACTTAGAAACAGTTTGCCGCCCATCTTCCGTGATCATATAGCGCATCACTAATTCACTATTCTTATCCAAATCGTAACTCGTCATTTCACATAAACCATTTGCTTCAAGGGCCAACAAATGATCGAGATACATTTTATCGTTGAACTGTTTTTCACTGCCATAATCCTTTTTCAAAGCGGACATGACTTCTTTTACATCTACTTCGTTATGATCAAACATGTAGTTCAAAACAGCCATTCTGGTTGGTAGCGCCATTCTATGCATCTCCTTTTCTGAATAAATCTAAAGGATTCATCGTTACAATGATGGCTCCTAATACGATTACAATTGAACCAATAACAATTGTTGGTGTCAGGGTTTGACCTAAGAACAGAACGCAGAATAATACGCCCCAGAAAGCGTAGGTCACGTTTAGAGACATCCCGATTGCACAACCCACCATTGAGTTGGCTTTATACCAACAAACAAATGATGCCGCAGCACTTAATCCAGATAAAACCAGCCACAGAATCGGAATACCTGCTGTCAATGTTCCACCAAGCAGTTTCAATCCGCCAACAAGCGGTACAATCAAAATCAAGACAACTAAGCCAGAAATTAACTCGCGTAAGTTCACTGCAACATCGGTATCAATCATTGCCCCGCCGAAACTTGAAAAGACACCTTCAAGCCCCCAGCAAACTGCTGCAATCAATGCACAAATAATTCCTAGTGTAAAATTCGGTGCCCCCTCAGGTTTTGCCCAGTTGATGACGATTGCTCCTGCAACACATAGCAACATCCCAAAAACAACACGCTTTGTAGGGCGTTGCTTTAAGAAAATCCAAGCAAATAAAGAACCGAATAGACTACACGTTGCCGAGATTGGAATTGCGTAAGCTCCTGCCATTGCTAAACCGATCAGGTAGGCTCCATTGGCCACAGGACCACCTAGAAGAAAGCCAACTACCAGCATTTGTCCAGGTTTTGTCTTCAATGTCCGCGATAATTCCTTCAATCGTCCATGTTTTGCGTTATAAAATAATAACCAGATCCCAGCAAATAAATCGTTTAAGCCCGAGCTAACAAAAGGAGCTGCTAAGAACCCCGCTGCACTGACTAAAGGATCATATCCGCTAGCCACCATAACCAAAGTTGAATAAATCCCATAAGTCAACCCAGAAAACAAACCATTTCCGAGTCCAGCGATTCGAAATTTTTTCCCAACCGCTTTCATTTTCGATTCTGCAGAAACCGTTGTTTGCATGACACTCTTTTCACTATTCATACTGATTCCCCTTACTCATTCGTTGTATGTGGGAGAATAGTTTCTACTTCACCATGCGGACGCGGAATGACATGCACAGATAATAGTTCACCCACTCGTTGAGCTGCTGCTGCTCCAGCATCGGTAGCTGCTTTTACTGCACCAACATCCCCACGTACCATTACAGTGACGATTCCACCGCCAACGAGCTCTTTTCCGATCAAGGAAACATTTGCGGCTTTCACCATTGCGTCGGCTGCTTCGATTGATCCTACTAGACCCTTTGTTTCTACCATTCCTAATGCATCGTACTTCACTATTGTTCCTCCTATTCGCGATTGAATCGCATACATTTTTTATGCATTTTCACTGTAGATTGTTCCCTTACGGTAGGAGTCAACCCCAAATTTTTAAAAATTTGTGAAGTATAACACAATTGTATTGTTATAAAACAGTTTCAATTCTCAATTAACTGTATTAATCGAGAATATTCAGAATAAAATCTTTTAATCACTTGATTCTATTTAAGTAATATCTCTTTTAAATTAAAATAATTTCATAGAAGTGCCGCTGCTATTTTCTCTCAGATTAATACAGAATTTAAAAAAATTGAACGAAAATAAAAAGAACTATCACATTTTTTTACCTCGAAACAAGTGAAAATTGTTAGAATGACAAGGTAAGAAAATTTTTCAATTATTGATGATGAAAGAATAAATGCCTTTTTAACAACGAAAATCTTTCCTTTTTCAAACCTTCCCCTTAAAGACAAGGATCATTTCTCTTACACATTTTTCAGAATAATTACATTATCATTTTCATTTTTGCACAAAAAAAAGCTAAGCGACTTAAGTGGCTTAGCTCTATCATGCTACAATTTCGTAGCAGGTATCATAATTTCGGTGACAAATTTATTTGTATCTTGTGTAGACCAATAATCTATGACATAGCGCTCATAACAATTTGGTCCAATCTCATAATTATGTTCTTTCGCCCATTTTTCCAATAACGGATACTTATCAGCACTGTCTTTTTGATCCCCAAAATGATACATGCAAACAAACATTTGTCCGCCAAATGCTTGCCTCGGTAATAGAAACTTGCTGTTTCGTACAGGCTTTTGAGTGACCGTTGCCTGATTAATCATTCCTTGAGCTTTTGCTTTATAATCCGCAAAACCCAAGATGACAGGTCCGGTAATCTCACTTTCTGTAGTTTCCAATAAGTTTGTCCATTCAATATTGATGATGGATTTTTTGTAATCGTATTCAAAACCCTGTTCTAAAAAATAATACTGATCGCGATCGATGTACTTCAGGCTGATACTGGTAATGTTATTTTCTATCGCCATTGTGCCTTCATTTAAAAGCCCTACCCAATCAGAAACCGATTCATGACAATTCTGAATTCGCTCCTCTTCCTTTTTGAGCTCATCAAGCTTACTAAGAAAGTTCCTTTGGTGGTAGAAATAATCCGTTGTATTCGAAACTTTTGTCATTTCCTGTAAACGAAACCCTATTTGCTTATAATACTTCAAAACTGGAATCAGCATAACTGTATCTTCGCTGTAATAGCGATAACCATTTTTAGGACTTACATGGTCAGGAACAAGCAATCCTAGCTCTTCATAAAAGCGTAATGTCTTTCTAGAAACATGACAAATCTCAGCCGCTTCACCAATACTATGCAGTTTCTTCGTATCTATTCTCGTCACCATCATTCCACCTCCCGATAATTCTCCAAAAATTATGAGGTGTTCTGTTATAGTTGTCAAGGTAATTTCTGACCTGGTATCTAACGAGATAACCACAAATTGTGAAAAAAAGTGTTAATATCAATGGAATTTACCTTAAACTTTTTTATTTATTTCTTATAATAATTTTGAATAAAATTAGCTATTCACCAAGAGACAACCAGCTTATTTTGTTATTTTTTAGCAAAGAAGGATTTCTCTTCACTTTCAGATGTTATCTAAAAGAAAATCTGTTATTTTATTTTCCCTTCATTGATATTCTATCTTGGTTTTAATCCTCCAAAGTCAAAAATTACTGCATCTAATACTAAATATAATCTAGAATTTTTATCAAATTAGTGTACGCTATATTTGCAAATAATAATCTACGAGACACCCTCACTTTTCTGTTTATCTCCGACCAACATCCCGAATAAGCGAAAGCTTTTTCGTGTTATACTATTTAAAGTAAGCAAACCTATCTTCCCATTTTTCGATTAAACAGCTTGGCAAACATTTTGGAGGGAAAATGAACTCTTATAAAGGTAAACTATTATTTCTTTTATCGTTATTTTTCATTTCTTTTATCATCTGTTTTCCAGTGAGAGAATTGAATAATGTAATGCAAAAAAACAACATATCCGATCAGCAGATTACTGATAATCAAGCTTTTTTGAATACCTTTTCTGGCGAATGGAAAACGGTAGACGCGGCCAATAAACTAACGTTCAGTGAGCATAAGCAAATTATCACGATTTCATTTCCTACTGAGAACAGAAAAGTTAACGCAAGTGTTTCAAGTCAACAACCTGCAAGAAAACGTTGGCTTCTGTCACCCATGAATAGTGAAGAAACACAATATAGTGTGATCTTACTTTCTGACGATGAACTCAGCTTTCAAATGTCAACAACTAAACCCAATGCTGAAGGTACATCAAAGCCTGAACATTTTTATCGCATAAAATAACTTAAAAGAAAAACCGAAAGATCATGGCTATCAATATTAACAACCATGATCTTTCGGATTTCTTTGTTTTTTTATTTGTAAGTAAAGTCACACATGAACGATGAGGTTTGGTTTTTCTAAAATTTATCCATCGGAAAAACAATTCCCGATTGTCTTCTCATTTCAGTCAGCGTCTCATGGATAGCCAAGCTCACATCAAAAGGAACTTTTGTTGATTCGATTTCATTCTTCTTGATTTGATTGATCATTTCAGCAATTTCGTAAGAGAAATTCTCTTTTGGTGCAATGCCTAGTTCTGTGTGTTTGCCGGTTTTTCTTTCAATGAAACTGATTCTTTGCGGCTGACTTGGCTGATCAATCAATAGCTGACCCAGTTCTCCGCAAATTTCACAAGTGTTGACTGTATCACTGGCTTTCGAATAGTTAAGAGTCACATTAAAATCATCGTAGCTTAGAATACTGGAGCCTGCAACATCTGCACCTGTATCCAGTAATGAAGCTGTACTGAGAATTTTATTGGGCTTGCCGAATAGTCCCACACAATCAGCGACGACATATACGCCTAAATCCATCGTGGCCCCATTCGCTAACTCATTTCTGAATGTTGTAGGGTTTTCACCGCTTAAATATGCATCGTATCTAGAGGAATACTTAGAAAAATTCAAGTTTACTTGGCGAATCCTTCCGACTAGGTTCAGATTGTCACGCAAAATTTGAAAATTAGGATTGTATAATGGGATTAATCCTTCTTGTAAATAGGTGTGATTTTTTTTCGCACAATCAATCAGCTCTTTTACTTGTTCATGGTTGGCAGCTAAAGGTTTTTCACAAAAAGTTGGAATACCTTTTTCTAAAAAATAAGTCGTGATCGGGTGATGCAAACTGTTAGGGACAGCGATATAGACTGCCTCGATCAACTGAGATTCAGACATCTCCTGATAAGAATTAAAAGCATGGGGAATTCCATATTTTTCGCCAAAACCTTTCGCTTTTTCTAACGAGGTTCCGCACACCGCGACAACTTCACATTCCGCTACTTGAGCAGCGCCCGCCATAAAAAAGTCTGTCACAAAGTTCGTTCCAATTACACCAAATTTCACGCTAAATCCTCCTTTTTATTCCAATCAATAATAACCCCTGTATACTCATTTTTCTTATTCATCAATCCGTCATATGCTTCCATCAGATTTTCTTCGGTGGGAGCGATCACATGGCTGATAAAACGATCGACATCAATGATTTTTTTGTTTAATAGGGATTCAATATATTTTAAGCTTCTGTGGATAGAGAGTCTCGAGCCTTCTTTTTCTTGATAAGGGTACCTGCGATTAAATGCCCCGATCACCGTTAACATTTTGGTATGAATCGCGTTAAAGGAATTTGTAACATTCGTTGTATAGTCGGTTCGCGGAGAGCCCATCAAGATTACTTGTCCATATTTGCCTGCAATCTTAATAGCTGTCTCAATACTCTCTGATAAACCGGTCGCATCAACAACAATATCCACACCCTTCTTCTCAGTAATCTCCATGACTGACTCATATTGATCATTTGGCGCACAATTAATTACATGGTTAACTCCAATAGATTTTGCCAATTCTGCACGATCGGTAATAGGTTCCAAAGCAATCACCTCAACACCCATTTGCTGATAATAAATCGATAGAATCAAGCCTAAAGTTCCCATACCCAAAATCGCAACAGTATTTCCCAACTTGACATCTGCTGGTAAAATCCCGTTCATTGCGATCCAACACATCATCAGAAAAGAGCCTTCGATTGAGCTAGTTTCCTCTCGTAACTTGAAAAGAACTCCTCCATCACTTTTACTTGGATCATAGAACTGCAAACTACTATGCGGTCCATTAAAAAGGACTCTGTCACCTACATTAAAGCCTGCTAAATCGTCTCCAATCGCCAGAATTTTCCCAACTGAGCAATATCCTGGACGAACTGGATAAACTGCTCCCTTCTTCAGTCCAAAAACTCGTGACAATTCTGTTCCCGCACTAATCAACGAAACTTCACTTTCGATTAGGCATTCCTTCGCTGAAACAGCCTTCGGATCGACAGTTTCTTCAATTAAACGGACATCCTCCACTCCGTTAATCACAACATTCTTAGTTAAAATGATACTCACCCTTTCAAAGTTGACATGTTGATATACCATATAAAAAGCGTAACACGTTGTTAGAAGACAGTCAATCTGCTATGATAAGCTTAACAATGATATGTCAACTTAATAAGTTGACTTATATCTAATACTAAAACGGATGTAGGTGGTTAGATGGAAAAGACACAACCCTTTAAATATGCCCTGATCAAAAATGACATTGTACAAGCGATCAAGACAAAACAACTGAATACTGATGATAAGATTTTATCTGAGGCTAAATTGTGCAAAAAATACAATGTCAGCCGAATCACTGTAACTAGAGCGATCAATGAATTAGTCGCTGAAGATTATCTCTATCGTATCCAAGGTAAAGGGACCTTCGTTAAAGGAAAACAGCTATCTGAAGGTGTATCTCAACTTTCAAGCTTTACAAAAAGAATGAAGGAAAAAAAGCTCAAGTTAGAAACTAGGGTACTAGAAACTACAAGTGTTACTATGCCAGTGAAGATGGCGAATTTTTTCAATCTGCCTTCAGATAAAAATGTAATTCTGTTGAAGCGATTGCGAATCGTCGATGGCAAATTATTGTGTCTGAGTATCGCTTATTTAATGCCTGAAATTTTTTATTGGACGACGCTTGAGGATATGGAACACGAATCCCTCTATGATCTATTAGAAAACAAATACGATTTCAAATTAGGTAATGCTACTCAAGAGTTTGAGGTTGGTTATTTGAATGAAAAGAATGCCAAGTTTCTAGAAATATCCAGCCAAGATCCGTGTCTTAAGCTGTCATTATACAGCACATTAAGTGACGGACGTCCCGCCCAATTTGAAGAAACCTATTACATCGGAAGCAAGTATGCCTATCAACTTCTACTACCAGCACCCCATTCATTTAATAACGTTATCAACATTGAGGAGCTTTAAGTAAGAAAAAAGTGAACGCTCGTAGACTATCAAAGCGATAGGAATACAAGCGTTCACCTTTTCCCTGTTATGAAAATTTTAAAATAGTTTTGCAATCAGATAATCAAACAATATCTGGATAATCTGTTAGAAATGGTTTTCATGTTCAGTTAATTACTAATCTTCTTTACTGCGGCAATAATCAACATAACCAAACGCAAAGGCTTCGATCAATAGGAAAAAGGAAGAAGCGGTTTGAAGCCACCAATCGGTGGGGTTCGGACTACGGCTGCTAGAAGCATATAGCGAATAATCTGCTCTGCCAGACAAAAGATTATTTTGCATATTTGTGATGGAAACGATCGTAGAATGATAGGTGGAAAGGACATTCAGTACATTAAAAAGGTGCTGGTTTTCTCCAGATAGTGATAGGACAAAAATCAGGTCGTTTTCGGTAATGTTTTCCATGATTCGTTTGAACTCATTGGATTGTGAAGAGGCAGGAATCATTTGGGCCGGCTTGCCAATCAACAGCAAGAGTCGTTGTAGCTCAGCTGCTTGATTTTGTTGCGTGACTCCTGTTCCCAGCAAGTAGACATTACGACTATTCTCCAAAGCCTGATAGATTTTTTCCCAGTTATTCTCTTCAAGATATCGGATTGTTCGTTGGGCATCTGAAAAAATTCTTCTTTTAAAGGCAGCATCTTTTCCAATATCATTTGGATTGTTTTGCCATTTCAAAAAATTACGCAGCTCGCTAAATCCAGTAAAGCCCAGCTTTTGGGTAAAGCGAATCACGGAGGATTTTGATGAATGACAAACCTTCGCAAAATCATTGGTTCCCATCGTTGTGACTTCCTTGGGATGCGCATGGATGTATTTAACCATTTGGATATCCACTTCATTAAGTGTTTCGTAATGTTGATTGACAATATCAGAAAAAAGCATCGCTAGCCCTCCTTGTCTTTTATTTTACCTTACAAAACCTACTCAAGAGATTCAAGCTAGAAAAAAGCATTAATGATCATCTCACTAATGCTTTATTACTGAAATTATTTTAATTCAGGCCACCAATCCCCATTGGCCTCGATCATTTCATCCAGAATCTGTTTCGCAACAGAAGCGGAAGGAACGGTTTTTGAAAGTGTCATCGCCTGCCATAATTTTTGATATGATTTTTCCTCAAAGGCATCCACCACTAATTTTTCGACGGCTACCTGTTGTTCGATCATTCCTTTTTGGAAATGCGGGATTTTTCCCATACATAATGGTTCATAGCCGCGCTTGCTGACAATACATGGTACTTCGACCATTGCATCATCGTCTAAGTTAGCGATCGCCCCTTCATTTTTGACGATTAGAAGCATTCGTTCATAGGTGTTGTAGGCCAACGCTCCCGCTAATTGTACGATAAATTCCGCATGTTCTCCCGCTTCGATCGTGGTGTCCTCGGCGGTTTGAGCCGCTGCGATACGTTCACATTCTGCAAAAATATTTTTTTCCCGATTGTCCATTACTTCATTGGCTCGGGTATAATTTGGGTCGGCATGAGCCACGACATAGTCAGGATATAGATAATACTTCAAATAGGTATTCGGAACCGTGTTTGGATCCACGGCATAAACATCCTTTACTTTTTGGAAAGTATCCATCCAGCTAGTTTCTTCTAATAAAGGATTTCCTTCATCTTCAGCTGCTGCGTAGCCAAATTTTGCCACGTGCTCTTTTAATTTCGGCATTAGATCATTGCCCTGCTTGTCCGTCATTTCCGTCCACCAGCCGAAATGATTCAAGCCGTAATAACGATCGACGATGTCACTTTCGCTGTCTAAGCCAACAATGTCTGCAATTGATTTTTTGATCGCCACTGGCATATCACAAATGTTAATAATCTTCGCGTTTGGACGCATTCTCCGAGTTGCTTCGGCTACGATTGCCGCTGGATTTGAATAATTCAGCATCCAAGCCTCAGGCGAATATTTTTCCATATAATCAATCAATTCAACCACTCCAGGAATCGAGCGCATACCATACGCCATTCCACCTGGTCCGCAGGTTTCTTGTCCAAGAACCCCATACTTTAAAGGGATTTTTTCATCCTGCTCACGCATCTTCAAACCGCCGACTCGAATATGGGCCATCACAAAATCAATATCGGTAAAAGCTTCTTCGGGATCTGTTGTCGCCAAAAATTCAATTTCTGGCGCGCGCTCCTTAACGATCACTTCACAGGCTTTCGCAACAATATTTTGACGCTCCTCATCGTTATCGTAAAATTTTAACTTGCGTAAAGGAAATTTATCCTGATTTTCAATAAGCATCATAACGATTCCGGCGGTATATGTACTTCCTCCGCCTGCAATAACAACTGACTGTTTTTCCAACATCATTTTTCTCTTCCTTTCAAACTAAAAACTGTTAATTTTTATCCTTCGCTCATCCCTAATTTTTCGCAAATATCATCCTTGAAGCTTTGAACACCCATTCCTATGATGACTTGGACATTCGTTCCATTTAAAACGATCCCTTTTTGCTGAGAGATTTTTTCTAATTGAGCCGAATCTACTAGCTCTTCGTCTTTCACGGTCACTCGCAATCTAGTGAAGCAATTAGAAATACTTTCAATATTTTCTTTTCCACCCAATCCAGCAACAACTAAATCAAAATCGTTCGCGCTAGCAGTGACAAGCTGTTCTCCAGTTGCTGCATCTGCTACAACTATTTCTTCTGGATCGTCTTCTCTACCAGGTGTTTTAATGTTTAATTTATTGATCAAAAGCACAAAAATGAAATACCAAATGACTGACATGACAATTCCGACAATGATCACCAAATAGAATTTCGTGACAGAAGGACTGAAGACTGAGTTAGAAACGAATGTATCAATTAATCCATACAGCATGTACGTTCTAGCCCCAATCCCCCAAAGAATTGTCTCTGAAATAGCGGTCAATAAGCTATGAACTAGCCATAGCAATGGAGAGGCAAATAGAAAAGAGAAGTCCAAAGGCTCGGTAATCCCAGCCACCGCGGCAACAAACATCGAAGGTAAAATCATTCCCTTTACTTCTTCCTTACGCTGCTTTTTCGCGCAATGAATCAGTGCCAATGAAACAGCAATCGAACCGAATATTTTAACAAAGCCAAAGGTTGCAAAACGTAAAGATGGATCCAAGCTAGTAATAGATCCGGCATTTGCCATTTCCGCATAGAATATATTGGCCGCACCATTGTAAACCTGTCCCCCAATTTCAGCGGTTCCACCTAACGCAGTGAAGCAAAACGGCATCCACAGCAGATGATGCAAGCCAGTCGGAATCAAGAAACGATTGCCGAACGCATAAATGAAGACTCCTAATAGTCCAGTGGTCAAAATAAATCCAGATAATGACGAAATCCAATTATTCACTACTGGCCAAATATAGCTCATACCGATCGCAGTTATTAAAATGACCGGAATCAAAATCATGAAGGAAAAACGCGAACCACCATAAATACTTAAAAAATCCACAAACTCCTTATCAGAAAAACGATTATGGATAAAAGCAACAAGACAGCCGACTAGCATCCCTAAAAAGATATTCATGTCTACTACTTGAAAACCTAAAACCACCGCTTGTCCTGTTCCGAACAGCCCCATTTCACCAGCTTCAGCTAATTGATCAGTCAATGTCAGCCAAGCATTGTTGGCAGCCAAAAAGAATAAAAACGCGATCAATGAAATCAGAGCGGCCTCGACCTTTTTCTTTTTCGCTAAGGATGCTGTAATTCCCACACAGAAGATCAGTGCCAAATTATTTAACATGCTGTCCATCATCGTTTTGATCAATCCGCCAAAAGTCTGGACGACGTTCGGCATGAATTCTAATTGTAAAATAACAGAAACCGCCAAGAACAAACCCATTACCGCCATAAACTTAACTGGAACAATCACTGCTCGAGAAAAGTCCTGCATTGTCTGAGAAAATTTACTTTTCATCATTTCTCTCCATTCATTTTATTGAGTATACGTATCTCTTGACCTTAGACTAACAATTTTTGAAACCCGTTACAATATTTCCTTGATTCTTTGGACCTAAGTCCACAAGTAGGAACCATTAAAAAAAATATTTTTTTTAATAACACTTTTCTGAACAATTTAATAATTATTGTTTGTGATTCCTCTCCCCAGCTTTTAACAACTTAAAACCTATAATAGTCATACAAAAAAAGCACGCACCCTCGTTCATAAGAAAGCATACGTGCCTTAAAACTATTTTTTTAATGAATACATTAATCGTCAAAATCGTACAATACAGTCGTTAAATAGCGTTCTCCATTATCTGGGACGATGGCTAAAACTTTTTTGTCTGCTCCTAACTCTTTAGCCACCTGAAGAGCAGAATGGATAGCCGCTCCTGCCGAAATCCCAACCAGAATCCCTTCTTTTGCGGCTACCTCTCTAGCGCTTTCCAATGCTTTTTCGCTGGAAACGGAAAGAACCTGATCATAGATTTCTGTATCTAATATCTCCGGCACAAACCCTGCTCCAATTCCTTGAATTTTATGAGGAGAATGGGCGCCACCTTTTAAGACTGAGGATTCCTCTGGCTCAACTGCATAAACCTTCAATGACGGGAATGTCCGCTTTAATTCTTGCCCTGCACCAGTAATTGTTCCCCCCGTTCCAACTCCAGAAACAAAGGCATCCAGACCGCTATCAGCAAAAGCTTCTCGGATTTCTCTAGCAGTCGTTTCACGATGAGCCGCTGAATTTGCTGCATTATTGAATTGTAATGGTAAAAAATACCCGTCCTGACTAGCTAATTCTTGCGCTTTAGCGATAGCACCTTTCATTCCTTCAGCTCCGGGAGTCAAAATCAATGTCGCACCGTAGGCTTGAATTAGCTTTCGACGCTCAATGCTCATCGTATCAGGCATTACAATTATAACGGGATAGCCTTTTGCTGCCCCAACCATTGCTAACCCAACGCCTGTATTTCCGCTAGTTGGTTCAATAATCGTATCCCCCGGCTTCAAATCCCCAGCTTTTTCTGCTGCTACAAGCATATTCAATGCAATGCGATCCTTCACGCTGCCGCCCGGATTAAAAAACTCAAGCTTCAGATAGACCTCTGCGCTGTTTTCGGGTACAAGTTGATTTAATTTTACAATGGGCGTCTCACCGATCGTGTCCAAAATTGATTGGTAAATTTTTGTCATGTTGATTTCCTCCTATCAGTTTTTGTTTACTTCTGATTAATTTAAAACAACTATACCTGTTATTCGCCGCTTTTAGCCAATTGACATTTTTTATGGATGACGATTGGTTTTAGTTATAGTGACTTGATTTATCTTTTTACTGGCATAGGTTCCTTTTAAATTACTTACATAAGTGCGCTATAAAAATTCATCCATCCTCTCATCTTTATGAAAATTTCTTCATTATAAAATAATTGACCTGCGCGTAAAAGCCGTCTACTCTAAAAGAAAAAGGTATTCGTTCAATCTTCCTATTAACGAAAATTTGTCCCATTAGATAAGGAGAAAAGCATGAAAAAACCAGTAATTTTGATTGTTGAAGACGAAGAAAGTTTAGTCAGCTTTATCGCTGAAGAATTAAAATATGAAAACTATGAGGTACTGATTGCTGCAGATGGTCAAGAAGCGTTGACTATTTTCGATGTCAATGAAGAAAGGGTCAATTTGCTGCTGCTGGATTGGATGCTGCCAAAGGTAGATGGATTGACTGTTGCACGAAAAATTCGTCGACGTAGTCAAGTCCCTATCCTAATGATGACTGCCAGAGATCAAGTAGTGGACAAAGTGTCAGGCTTAGATGCTGGAGTAGATGATTATCTCACCAAGCCCTTTGATATTGAAGAATTGTTGGCCCGCATTCGTGTGATTCTTCGACGAGAGGAGCGGATACAGTCCTTACAAAATGAGCCAATCATCAACCAATATCAGGACTTGACCATGGATGTGGTGAAAAGAACTGTAACACGGGATGGCCAGACTATTATGCTTACACAGAAGGAGTTTGACCTTCTTTATGAACTAATGAAAAAGCCGGAGGAGGTTTTTACTAGAGATGAGTTATTAAATGAGGTCTGGGGCTATGATTATATTGGTCAAACCAATACAGTCGACGTTTTTGTTCGAGCGCTGCGTAACAAATTAGATGACGACCAACACCCTCGCTTGATCCAAACAGTCCGAGGCGTTGGTTATGTCTTGAGGGCTGATGATGAAAAATAAAAAAGAACAAGGAAAAACACTGCAGTATCAACTGATTACTCGTTTTAGTATGATCATGCTGGGATTAGTCTTACTAGTCAATCTTCTAATCCTCAGTGTCACTGCACTGCAGTTGTATGAATCCAGTAAGAAAGAAACCGAAGCCATTAAGGATGCGCTGTCTCAAGTAGAGACACAGACCAATCAGGAATGGAAAAATACCCTGCAGCTTTATATCGCCGCAGATGATCCTAGGTATTTTATCCGTGTTTCATTAGAAAAAGGCAGCACAGTATATTCCAGCGATGCCTATCAGCTTTATGACAGCTTTCAACAGTTGAGACAGCTCCCCTTTTTATCAGATGTTCTATGGGATGAGGATACGCCCTATTTGTTTCAACAATTTTATGTAAAAAATACCAGCGTGGCAGTACTCACCAGTATGGAAGATAATTTTGAAATTCTAGCGACTCTCTTTCTGTGGTCTTTAGAAATATCCATGCTGATCATACTGCTAGGAATCTTTTTCGTCGCTAGATTTGCAAAAAAAATCAGTGCTCCGCTAGTAAAGATGAATCAAGAGGTCTTGAATTTGTCTAAGCATCCGCAAACAAACGAACGATTATCAATACCACTTTCACCCAAAGAAGCAGATAATCTTGCAAGCTCCTTCAACCGGCTGCTTCAACAGCAGGAACAGCTGATGCAGCGAGAGCGGCAATTTATCTCAGATGCTTCCCATGAATTGAAGACACCATTGGCTGCAATTCGAGGTCACGTCAATCTTATCAAGCGGCGCGGGAAAGAGCACCCTGAAGTTTTAGAAAAATCGTTACCCTTTATTGATAAGGAATCTCAACGAATGGAATTATTAGCCAATCAACTGCTAATTCTTGACCGCGAGAGACAGCAAGGAGAAGTGCAGCAGCTATTTCTAGCAGCACTCATCCGTACTACGCTTGAAGAATACACGACACTGATGCCCCAGAAGTTGAAATTAGATTTAGATGAAACAGCCAGCATAATCGGCAATTCTGAACAGTTCTATCAAATTATTCGTAATTTAGTTGAAAATGCCATTAAGTATACACCAAATGAAGGAGAAATTACTATCTCTCTCACTGCAGCTGAAAAAGAAATCACTTTAAAAATTGCCAATACAGGAGAACGTATCCCTGATAGCGAAAAAGAAAAGGTTTTTGAACGCTTTTATCGCATCGATCGCTCCCGCTCTAGTAAAATTCCCGGAACTGGGATTGGTCTGGCAATCGTGAAGCAATTGACGGAGCTTTATCATGGGAGCATCATAGTCACTGATCATCAACCAAGTGGCGCGTGCTTTACTTTGAAGTTTCCTAACTAAAATGAAGATTTCTTCATGAAGCTTTCATCCCATCTTGAATTTTCAGTACCCTCAGCCAGTTATACTTTAAGTATAGAAAAGATATAAAAAGATGAATTGCGAAAGGAAGAAAACAAATGAAAACAAAAGGATTACTTTTACTAATTACTGGTTCTGCTCTATTACTACTTGCTGGTTGTGGAGACAATTCTGCTCAGCTTGAAAATGGTACTCAACAGGAGGCGAGCAGTCAGAGCGTTGCCCAAGAAAGTCAATCAACACAAACGAACAGCTCCACTGCTTCTAGCTCAACAAAAAACACTGATTCAGCAACAAAACAGATGTCTCTAGATGAGATTATCGCTCTTTACCAGAAAAATAAGCCAAATACAGATATCACCGGCATTGAAATTGAATCACGAATGAGTAAGTTTGTCTATGAGGTAAAAGGAATGGATGACAGTAAGGAATACAAACTTTTCTTCACAGAAACTGGCGAGCTTCAACATCAAGAAGAAGAAATGCTAGATGAGGATGAACGGAATGGAAACGAACGAAACAATGAAAAGCTTGATCTCAAAAACCTATTGCCATTAGATCAAATCAACAGCATCGCCAAAAAGGAAGTCAACGGCGACATCACAGAATGGTCATTGGAACGAGAACTATCAAAAACCTACTGGGATGTAAAAATTGTTAATAATGGTCAACAATCTGATGTCTCAATTGATGCTCAGTCAGGAAATGTATTGGAAGTAGAAATGGACGACTAAAAACACAAAGCTGGTCTCAACTATTTGATATTGTTGGGATCAGCTTTTTAACTACAGGGAAAGGATATTTTTTTTGCATGAATAAATTGCTTTACAGCTTCCGGCTTTACTAATTAGATTTGATCTAAGTGACTTGCATTTATCTCTTTTGCGATATTTTTATTGTTTTATAAACAAAAAGTGCAACAGGATTATTTAAAATCAATCCCACCACACTGCTGATTCCCTATTTCGAGAATCAAAAAGTAGCACGTTGTTTCCACTTTAAGTTTTTCTCTTTACTCATCATGCTCTGCATGCCATTTTTCGATTGCTTCTTTTCGTTCCTTGAAGCGTTTTTCATTTCCCTGTGTCGTTGGTAAATAATAGTGATGCCCTTCCAATGAGGGCGGCATCGTCTTCATCGAAGTTAATTTAGCTTCAGTAGAATGGGCATATTGGTAATCCTCACCATAATGCAATTCTTTCATCAGCTTAGTAGGCGCATTGCGAATAACTAAAGGAACAGGTTCGTTCATGGTTTCGTAGACATCCTTTTTTGCCCTTTGATAGGCTGCATCCACCGCATTTGACTTGGGCGCCAAGGATAAATAGATCACCGCTTGCGTTAAGTGGACATTGCACTCGGGCAAACCGATGAACTGGCAGGATTGAAAGACTGTATTCGCTAATTCTAATGCTCGAATATCTGCTAAACCAATGTCTTCACTAGCAAATCGAACCAGTCTTCTGGCGATGAACAATGGATCTTCGCCTGATTCTACCATCCGAGCCAGCCAATAGATCGCTGCATCAACATCACTATTACGCATTGATTTGTGCAAAGCTGAGATTGTATTGTAGTGCTCTTCGCCTTTTTTATCATAAAGAAATGATTTTCGCTCAATTAAATCTAGCAGCTTGTCTTCCTTCAATGTGACCGTATCCGCTTTTTTCTCTCCGTTTAGAACAGCCATTTCCAGTGTATTCAGCGCTACTCTAGCATCACCATTGGCGTATTTCGCGATGGAATCAAGTACCTGATCGTCCAGTTCAATTTTTAGTTTTGGAAAACCCTTTGGACTATCGATTGCCTGCTTCAACAGTTGTAAAATATCTTCACTTTCCAATTGATTTAAAACAAATACCTTACTACGCGACAGCAATGCCGAATTAATCTCAAAGGATGGATTCTCTGTAGTGGCGCCAATCAGAATGATACTGCCATTTTCAACGTAAGGTAAGAAAGCATCCTGCTGCGCCTTGTTAAAGCGATGGATTTCATCCACAAAGACGATCGTTTTCGTACCAAAAGTCCGATTATGCTCCGCATCTTTCATGACCGTTTTTATTTCTTTGATTCCGCTAGTGACCGCACTGAAATTGATAAATTCAGATTTTGTTTGATTTGCGATGATACGGGCCAATGTTGTCTTGCCTACTCCTGGCGGTCCCCAAAAAATCATTGACGAGACGCGATCATTTTCAATGATTTCCCGCAACAGCTTCCCTTTACCTAGTAAATGTGTTTGTCCCACAAAATCGTCTAGCGTTTCAGGACGAACGCGTGTCGCTAATGGTTCACTCTTTTCTCTGGACTTTTCAAAAATTGATCCTTGTCTCATTCAACCCCCTCCTAAAAACGAACGTTTGTTCTATTTTAACACTTTTGAGCTTTTTTTACAAAATTGTCTACTTACTTTGAACGACAAAAAACCGTACAAATCCTATAACAGATTGTACGGTCACGTTCTAATTAATCTTAACCAAAAACCAAAAAGAATCAATACGAATACATCAGCTCTCTAAGCTTTTCCTGCGCTGCCTGATCCTCAGAAACTTGAAAACTTTTAGTCGGTGTGTAGCTTCCTAAGCTTCCATCATCCGCGTATTCGCCAAAGCCTGTGTTTGTACTCACAGGCTCACCGTTTCCTGTTTTCAATTCATAAACAACACCATTATCGCCTAATAAATACTTACTGACAGGTTTACTATAATCCATTTTTACAGAATAATTTGCCGCAAATGATCCTGCCATAAGCTCTTGCTTACCAACGCTCCCGTCTTTTGATGTATAAAAGACGCATCCGCCGATAGCATGAATAGGAAACGCATTTTCCCCTGGCACGCCATTATTCTGAACTTGCACCTGACCATCTGGGGTATTGGCATACCAATCACCACGTCCTGCCGCTCCGTGATCAAAAAACCAATAACTAACCGCCATATTTCCTATTACAGCACGTCCCCCCGCCCAATCAAGAAACGCCTGATTCATTTGTCCTTTCTGAGCATCAGTAAGTTGAGCCTTACTACTAGATTCAGTCGTACTGCTGCTTTGCGACGCTGATGATACGGTTGATTCAGATATTTGACTTGACGAGGTTTCTGGTGCTAAAGAAACACTTCTCGATGGTTCTGCTTCTTCTTTCTTAGTTGAATTGCAGCCTGACAATAAAAATACGACACAAAATCCTAACATAATAAAACTAATTTTTTTCATCTTAATCCCCCGAAAAATGAACTGATTTTTTTAATTTTACCACTAAGTAACGTAAAAAGAATGAGAAAAAAGCAAGAACCAGTTTACAATTGAGATTTTCACGGTTTTTATTAGCGAATAGTTTAACAAGCCGATTCCTTTGAAATGATAGCGGTTGCTATTATGATAAATGGGAACCAAGAAAGAAGGAAATGATATGACAGAAAGAATCTCTTTAGAAAAATCAGCCTTAGAATTTAGTATCGCTAATGAAAAAGAACCTTATATTTATCAATTACCTATAGATGAAGCACGTGCACTTTTAGAGGAAGTTCAAGATTCTCCAGTAGAAAAATTGGACGCAGATATTCAAGATGAAACATGGGAGCTAGGGAAATATGGAACGATTAACGTTCGAACCGTAAAACCAAGAGATACCACTGAGAAACTGCCAGTCATTCTTTATATTCATGGCGCTGGTTGGGTATTGGGCAGTGCGCAGACTCATGACAAATTAGTTCGCGAATTAGCCGTAAGAACCAACTCCATTGTTTTTGTTCCTGAATATGATCGTTCTCCTGAAGCAAAATATCCCGTGGCGATCGAACAAAGCTATGCCACACTGTTGAAATTAGTCGCGGATGCAGATGGAAAGTATGACACTGACCGCATCACGATTGCTGGTGACAGCGTGGGCGGAAATATGGCGACAGTCCTTACGATGTTGGCTAAGGATCGCCAAGGACCAAAAATCAATCAGCAATTATTATATTATCCTGTAACGAATCACGCATTTGATACGGACTCCTATAATCAATTTGCGACTGATTATTTCTTAGCTAAAGAAGGAATGAAATGGTTTTGGAATCATTATTTACCAGAAGGTCAAGACGCAACAATCAAAACAATCTCACCACTTCAGGCTTCTAAAGAAGAGTTGACCGGACTGCCAGCAGCTATGATTCTTAATGGCGAAGCCGATGTGTTAAGAGATGAAGGTGAAGAATATGCTCGCCATTTGCGGGATGCCGGAGTAGATGTGACACAAGTCCGCTTTCAAGGGATGATCCATGATTTCGTAATGGTCAATTCTATGGATCAAAGCCACGCGACAAGAGCTGCAATGGATGTCTCTACCGATTGGTTGAATAAACGAAATAAATAGAATGTGAAAAAGGATCGGACAAATGTTGCTGTTTGCTCGATCCTTAGAATCATTGAAGGATTGGAATTAGCTATGTTGGCTGCATCAGTGGAAAGCTGAATATTTGAGCAAATTGAGAACATATAAAAGTCCATTTTATCTTAAACGTATGATTTTCACTCCTGAACGTACAAATTAATCAGTCTTTAGCCTCGTTTGAATCCTATGCGCACCTTATAGTTATCGTCTGAAAAAAGATAAATCCTCCTTAGAATTATCCCTGTCATTTTTTATTCCGAAGATAGAATAAAAAAGCACCTATTCCAAAAAAAGGAATGGTGCTTGTATCATATAAATTAGGCGGTCTCAAAAAACGGCAGTATTCACATCTCCACCTGACGAACTCTTTCTTTGTGCATCGTCAAGTACACTTCCTCCTCTAATGGTGGTTTCACATTATGGACCTTGTTCAAATAACCTATCACTTTTTCTGCACATTGAAAGGAGGACTGATATTGATCAAGGACAATGCGAATCATTTCTTCACTCATATCCATCATTTTGATTCCCTTTACCTGGCGAATCAAGAAATATTGAAGGTGGGATACCAATCGAGAAAAATTTTTCGAGTTCTGATCAATTTTGATTTGAAAATGATATTGGATAATGGAAATGATCTCCGAAATAATTTTTGTGACGTTCATCGCCTGTTGAATCGAATCATAATTGCTTCCACTACTGATGAAATGCATAGCAATTGCCGTTGATTCTGTCTCGTCTAATCCCACATCCTCTGTCTCATTGATCACAATAGCATACTCCAAAAGACAAAGCTGGTTGATACCTCAATGCCTTTCACATCTAACAATTTTGTCACACTTATCTTTTCTTAAGTTCTATTCTATATAATTTAGAAAAACAACGAAGGAGACACCATGAAAAAATTCATTATTCCTTGTATATTTCTTTTCTTGAGTATTTTGTTATTTTCGACTTCTGCCCTAGTCGGTTCTTACCTCGATTCAAGCGGAATGCTGATTGAACCAGCGTTCTTTTGTGTTCCGTTAGGCTACTTAACATTAGGACTTGCTTTCTTTACTGCCTTATACAGTTTCGTCAAACAAAGAATATTGAGGAAATACTCGGCTTGATTCGCAGTAAATCCTCTGTTGAAGAAAAGTTATTTTTTTCAGCAATGAACTTTCGAGTATTAAAAAAGATGGTGATGTAGACATCCAGCGTCTGCATCGCCATCCTTTTTTTATTCGTTATCAACAATTAATCCCAATCGCCAAAAGAAACTTTTTTCGGAATCACCTTCTCCATTTTTTTCACCTGCTGGTCATATTGTCTTTTGTAATACCGATAATCCTCTTCAATCATTTTCAATGAGTTCCTTTGCTTGTTAGTCGTAGCATTTTTCTTTAATCCTTCTATTTGAAAAGCTAACGTCAATACATGAAGTTCTAAATCTTCGAATGCTGCATCATCCACAATGAACCACCCCTTTGATTTGTTTGTAATTCACAACAACCTTCTGATTATATAGATCAATTTCATCCCGAGTAAGCTCAGTATCTTGGCTAATATCGACTAAACAGCTGTGAGTGTACTTTTTTATCACTATCCCCGAGAGATTAAGCTGTCCCTCATTAAATAAAAAATCAATCCTATCTCCTACCAAATACTGCAAATTATAGGCATTCTCGCGAAGCTCCATCATAGAACTTGGCATCGCATGACTTCCGTTATTCAATTATTTTCACTCTCCTTGGCCTATTTCACATGTAAAACAACAAACCATATTGTGTTACTTTTTTGTAAAGAAGCCTGTTTACTACCTATTTTAGCTGACCATAGCCTGTACACTCGGATATTCTTAATTAAAATTTAATATTTATAGACAGACTTTCATCTTTTTATTAATTAGGGAACAAAAAAAGTACCCGAATGCCATTTTCCAATGGAAATCTAGGTACTTTACATTTGATTTATCTATATTAATCGCGCTTTATTCAAAAGTTCAATCCATATTTTCTTTCGGACTCATTTGTACACTTTTTCAAAAAAATAAACTGCTTTGATGTTCTTTTATTTCTCTAACAAACTCTTCCGAAATTCCTCCCTTAGTAAAAGTAAATGCTCTTCAGAAAAATTCTGGGTCAGCTTATAACCAACGAAGTATGGGGAAACGATAAAACGTGGGGTTAGCTTAACGATGTACTTTCCTTCTTTCTCAAAGAAAAATAGATTATAGCTTTCGCAGCGTCCATGGTGATACGTAGTTAAAATATAATTAACCGTCTTTTGCACGTAGTCAGCCAAACGATAAATTGCCTCTGAAATCTGAGAATCAACAATAATATTGATTTCTAAAAATCCCATAATTGGCCTACTAGAAAAATTGATAACAACGTTGTTCTCAGACAGAACAGTGATTCCCTCAAAATTCTCCGGTTCGATTTGAGCCTCTCCGTCAATTTCCTTTAATCCGACAATTTGCATGTGAGGGTGCTTTAAACTACCGCCCGATAATGGGCCATGATTCTTATAAAAAAGGACGGATTTAAATTGTGGGTCTTTTTTGGTTTTTGTCCAGCAATCAAAGGCGAAAGTAAATAATTTTCGATTCTCTTCGATTGTATAAGTTGAAATATCCTTGTTATGGTCTGCTTGTTCTATAATGATCGTTTGAAAGGTGTCCTGCAATGTTTGATATTTATTGAGCACCCAAAGCATGTCTTCTTCTCTTCTCAAGATATTCTCTTTTTCTGCGTACTCACAGAAGGGACACCCCGTCTTTTCTGATCCCAAATGTTGCGGCTTTCCATTGGCAGCCAGCGGTAAAAAAATTAAGTCTGCTTCTTTCTTATGCTTCATAGCTCTGTAGCTCCCATCTGAAAAAAATCACGGTCTGTTGCACACATAGTGCCCACTAAAGTCTGCTAAAACAGACTTGCTTCGTAGTTTTCAACCGATTAATCCAATCATAGCATGATTTGGTATAAGAAATGACAACAATTTCTGGTTCTATAATATTTGGTGTTGTTACTCTTTCTGAGTGAGAACACCAAGTATTTTTTTATACAAAAAGACATTTGGTTGTCCTATAATTAAATCGCTGAACCCAAT
>OAUF01000082.1_pt1 | contig 102809 bp, 108 predicted proteins | sample 1495111 | NCBI WGS metagenome assembly OAUF01 (sample SAMEA2580002, study PRJEB22360) | human gut metagenome | reverse complement strand
CTTATCTTGAAAATACTGCAGGACCGCCAACCCCGTCGGGGGCAGACGTTTACTGGCAGCCATAAATAAAATCAAGGGCAACGCTGTCGCAGCGCCGCTGGTCATCAATAATAGATTGCCTTCCCACATGGGCAATACCAACGGCATCTTGGTGACCCACACGATCACCAGCGCTACCGGTAATAAGATCACCGTCTCCACCCACATCCGAAACATCGGATCTAATGCCCCCTGCTTTTCCAACACGCCATAATAAGCCACACATAGTGCCATCAACAGCGGCACGAGGGATAACGACGCACCTGCCACCAGCTTGGTGAAGATACTTCCCATCAATAACACCACCGCAAATCGCTGCCAGACATTCAGCTGTTCCTTGAAGAAAAAGCGCCCAAAGTACACCGTAAAAAGCGGCGAACAAAAATAAGCAAAGCTTGCACTAGTTGTCTGACCACTGGCGACACAATAGATAAACGCGCCCCAGTTGCCGCCGATCGAAAGCGCCGCTAGACACAGATTCCGCCGCACCTTAGCATCTCGCCACACCACCAATAATTGCTGGACCAGCCTCTCTTTTTTGAAAGAACAAAGACACGTCAATGTCATCACTATAAATGACCAAATGATGCGGTATGCCAATAACTCCAGCGAATCGATGCCTTCTAACAGCTTCCAAAAAATCGGCAGGAAGCCCCAGATCGTGTAGGTAATCACTCCATAAATAAGACCTTTTTTGATAGAACCAACTCCTTTTCATCAACCAATCGGAGAAAGCAAAAAAGCAGGCCCGACACATCTCACACTTTTTGTGAAATGGATCAAGCCTGCCTAACAGTCACCCTCCAAATGGTTGAACTATTCAATTTTTCGGTATTTCTTTTCAAGATTCGTTGCAACGACCGTGTCTCCCTTCTTCTTACCAAACCCGATGCCCTTTTTCACCAAAACCCACTCTCCTTTCCCTTCACGAGCCACCACGACATTATGCGTCAACACCTGAAGAACCACCATATTCCCACCCTTTCTGATAAGTAATGATTTCAAATAAAACGTCAGCGATTTCACTAAGAGGCCGGCTCACTCTATTGCGAGCCAAAGCAACACAAAAAAAGGTATCGGGCGTGGTCTGCCCAATACCTTTGACATAGCGAAATAAACGTATACCACACCTCGAAAATTCCCCACAAAAAAGACTAGAAAAAAAGCTTAAATTTGGTACAATAATGAGGTCGGTGTGATACACTGACTATGGCAACTTGATTGGTCAGTTGGCGCTGACTTTTCAAGGCTCTATATTCTGGGTCCCACCAGAATGTAGAGTGCCTTTTTTATTTGATTAATTAAATATCTGAGTCCATTTTATTGAAAGCGGATTAGCCTGTCAAGCGAACAAAAGATTTTTTTTGAGATTACGGTCAGAAAAATGATGCTGATCGCTTTACTCCATACACCATTAAAAGTTAATACCCCAACAATTTTTTTCTACCCCAATTTATCCGTTTTGGGGTAGATTTTTTTAATTTCGAACTCACTCATCTCGCTCTTCAAACTCCAACAGATAATGATCAATCTGACCGTTTTCTATGATCTTCATTTCGATCGTATCCCATTCCTTATGGTTCAAAAGTTTTTGAACCAACTCGTTTTCGATCTCCGCCTTGGTTATCGTGCCTACATCATAATAATCTATCTCAAATAGGTCATCGATTTTATTTCCTTCTTCATCTTCTTCATAGCTTGAGAAAATGACGTAATTGACCACAATCTCATTGTCCCTTCGTGCATGTCTCACTAATTCATCTAAGAGCACGATCTCACAGCCAAAATACCTCAATACCTCTTCTATTTCTTCGTCACCCCAATTGTAGTGGGGTTCATTTTTTTCAAGAATTTGTTGAATTTCTTCTTTATGTTCTTCAGTTAGTGATTCGTAAGTAATCTTACTATCGATCGCTCCATCTGCATCGCTTTTTTGTTCAACTCTATATAAAACGTTTCCATTTCGGTCTAGTATATTGAACTTTAATGCCCTTTGACCGTTCAACAGCGTGATCCAAATTGCGCGTTCAGATCGATACCCGCCATAAGTTAATTGTGTTTTTTGATATTCTACTGTCACCTTTTCATCCTCCTTAACAACAGTTTTCCCGTCATTATTATACAATGAGGCAATCGATAAGGACTAGCTGATTTCACGATATAAAAACCCCAATTACGATTTATTTTTAAACAAAATGACTTCGTTTCTAAGAATTGAACTAAAAAATATGCGGTGCACAGAACACGCCGCATATCGGACTAAGTTTTATTCGAACTCCTCTTCACCAACACGATCTTATACGAAAGCTTCCTTGAATAATAGTGATCATTTTCGCCATATTACACAGTTGATAAAATCAGCGTCTCGATTTCCTGACTAATTGGTAAAATTTTTGTTTGCTGCTAACGTAACGGTTGCTATAGAATTCCCGTCAGGTATAATACGTAAATCTAGATCTTTCATTAAACGGGCAACTAGCACGACATTATTTATCATGATTACCGCTCTATTTTATTAAAATGATGTTATCTTTTTCGTTGGTCTGAGATTTTTTCTTGTTCGATACATTCGTTTAGAATCTGTTTGATTGAGTCCACTGTTTCATCATAGGAAATATCTTTAGCGAACGGATTTTCTTTTTTATATTTATCCCATCGATCTTTTAATTCTATACTATTAGCAATAGATTCCATGGATCTATCGTAGTATGATTCTAATTTCTCTAAGTTTCCTCTTTTCGAAAAAGTATTTCTCACACTTTTGTATAATGATTTTTGATCAATCTCTTCTAACTTAGGAATCGTATATAAATCATAAAAATCTTTAGCTCGTGAATTATCCACTCCAAAACTTAGTGTTGCGCTCAATTTTTCTGCGATTATTTGTTCGATTGGATATGCTGGGATTTCTATTATTTTGTCTTCAAACATCAACTTATGTTTATGCTTTGTTACTTCAGGTAAAATGGAGTCTCCTGTTGTTAAATCCATTTTAAAGGGAACACGTGTATTTTCTAAATAGCCAAATAATTTCACTTGGAAGCCAGGATAATAATCTGCCTCTCTTGTTTCTGAAATACTCTTAATCTCAAATTTTATTCCTTCCTTTGTCGACTGTTTAACTAAATCATTAAACACTTTTAAAATATTTTCTTCAGTAGCTTTGAATCTTCGAATAGTCGTATCAATATCAATTGTGGATCTTGTACTGATTCCATACTTCGAACCTAATAAGAAACCACCTTTTAGAATAAAATCGTCTTGATAAGAGGACTCTGCGATTTTCTCTAAAAATTTATCCATCATGTAGTGACGCTGCACAAGTTGTGGATTCAATCCTGTTTCTCTCGCAACATTTCTGGTTTTAGCTGAAAACTGAGTTGGTGTCATAATCATTATCCTTTCATCAATATAGAGCTTCCATATAATTAGCTAATCTCGGATCTACATTCAATTTCTCCCTGTATTCTCTCAATTTCATTGGATCGCGATCCTTTTCACGCATATAGTCTTTTAAGGCATCTAGCTTGGTTTCAAACGTGGCATTATATCGAGGGTTCCACATATCACAAATTGTTCTTTCTTTATTGTATACTCGAATCGGATTCCCTTGATATGAGTTAATTTCAATTACTCCTAAATCAAAAACTTTGTCCTTAACTTTATGGATACGTACAAATTCTTCCTCTAAATATTTTCTCTGAATATGATAATTTGAAGGGACTGACAAATGAATTTTTTTAGGAATATTTGTAGAAAGAGAATACAAATCTAAGGCTGTTTCATGTGAGAATACCCCCTTTGAAAACCTACACTGAATCATATACAGTTCATCTACTCCATGTCCGTCAAGTACATAATACCCTCTAGTAATTCGTACAAGTTTTCCCGTCTCTACTAAACGCTGGACTGTTGCCCCTGCAATTCCTTCAGTTCTTGCCTCTCTCATTGAAAGATTTCCGTCTCTCTTTTCTAATAGCTGAAATAGTTTATCTTTCAAAGATATCCCCCCTTATACGTTACATTTAAACCCTCTAAATTATATCATGAGGGTTTAAATGTAACAATAGGTCTTATCTATCTAATCTTGTTAATTGTTGTTGACGCTTTAATTAATGAAGCTTCTGTTTGATTCTTTGCTTCATTAATCGTTGATGTTTCTGCTTGTAAATCAACTTCTAATAAATGTACAATAAATTTTTTTTATTCATCAAGAAAGCTTCATGTGTTCCTTGTTTACTACCAAGTCTTTTCAGATAGGACTCCCATTTATAGGAAAATTGAAAACATAATAAAAAAGACCGAACACTTTGATTCGTGTTCGATTCTCTCCCTCAACTAAGCCTCTCCAAAACATTCGCCATCTTGGACGTTATTTATTATGGCAGCCATTCTTCACTTAACTCCGTAAACCCGTTTGTAAATTTCTAAACATGTTTACATCCAACGGAAAACACTTACATTTAGCTATCCGATATTTATACTGATAAGTGAAGAAACAGTGGCCACATCGTTCTTCTAATCAAAGATAGATCTTAACGCTTCACTTAGTAATAGTTCGAATTGATTCAGCGTCGTTCCGAAGAAAAGGTTTGGCTGGTATGCGGACAAGACGCGCGGGGCATACGTCTCCGTGCTGATAGTCAAAGTTGCCAACTGCCCTATTTTTGAATTTTTCTCGCCAACAAAGGCGATCAGATCAATATGATGATTTTTAGCCATTTGAGCGAGATCCGCTAACCGAAAGGTATCGCCTGAGTTAGAGACAATAAAAATCAGTACATCCTTTTCAACGTTTTCCCGCAGGAATTCAAGATGGCTATTCGCCGTTGCTCGGAAACCATAGAGATTCAGTGTTTCAGAAAAATGATTCGCGATATTTTGTGAAAAACCTGAACCTAGAATCATGATTCGTTTCTCTTTATACTCAGTTAGCAGGCGAACAAACGTGTCTCTTTCTTCATCTGAGAAATTCTTCGTCGGGTTCGTTGCCAATGGTTTACTTCCATACGCGAAGACCAGCTCACTATAACCGGAATAGCCGATTTTTTTCGCCATATTTACGATGGTCGCCGTTGAAACATAAGAGGCTCTAGCGCCATCGCGAATACCTAAATCTCTTAGTGAATCACGATTTTTATCCATAAAACGTAAAACGGCTGCTTCTGAATCATTCAACTGATACTTATCAATCAGCGTTTCAGTATCCATAAGGTCCACCTCAAATTCTTTAGTTAGGAGTATTATAACATGACAGAAAATAATTTTATTCAAGATCCATGGGCAAAAATGACGACACGAAATGGCCTTCAAGGTGATGAAGTCATCTCAGCATTACAGAAATCCATCCGCAGAGGAAAAGAAAAAGCGGCCTGTGAATTTGCCTATGAAATGTATATTACCTCACCTCAATTTGAAGAGAAGCTGTGGAGACGTTTATTAGCCATCAGCGTTGAGGACGTAGGGATGGGAAATCCGTATGCAGCAATTATGATCAATAACTTAAACCAGATGCGTAAAGAATTTCAATATAATGAATCTGACCGAGCAATGTTTTTCTTTCACGCTATTCGGTATTTGTGCGATTCAGAAAAGGATCGTTCCTCTGATTTGCTCAAAAATATCGTGATAAAAAGCTTCGCCATGGGTTATGTACCTGAAATACCAGACATCGCATTGGACAAACACACCACGCGCGGACAAGAAATGGGGCGCGGGTCAGAACATTTCCTACATGAAGCAAGCAAAGTCATTCCTCAAGCAGAGGTCGAAAATGACTATAAAGAACAATATGAAGAGATCATTAAAAAGTATGACCCGCAGCATGTCGTACCAAGTACCTTTGTTTTTAATCCTTGGCAAGTATAGGAGGACGAATCATGGAAAATTCTACTGTCATAACGAAGCTTAATGATTTGCTTAGCCCTTTTGCGGCAAAAATCGGAAATCAGCGGCACCTTAAAGCCATCTCGAGCGGGATGATGTTTGGTCTCCCCTTTATCGTGATTGGATCATTTTTTCTGATTTTTGCGAATCCACCGATTAACATAGATCAATACAATCCAGCGACAGCCAATTTTTTTATGAAATTCATGGCTGGTTGGAAGGATTTTGCGGTAGCTAATTATGATTTAATCACCGCTCCTTACAATTTGACTATGGGGATCATCGGACTGATCAGCGTTTTCGGGATCGCCTTCTCCCTTGCCAGTGAATACAAGATTAATCCAGCCATGAATGGGATGGTGGCCTCCGTCATTTTTCTGATGGTATGTACTCCGGTTAAAGAAGGCAACATCAACCTGAACTACCTAGGTACAAACGGGCTGTTCGTGGCGATCATCATTGGTCTACTCGTGGTGGAAGTGAACAGAATCTTTGAAGTCAAAAATATCAAATTGAAATTGCCGGATACTGTACCACCCATGGTTGCTACCTTCATTAACACGCTCGTTCCGCTATTAACGAATATTATCCTCTTTTATGGGATTAATCTGATTTTCTTAGTCACAACAAAAAAGATTTTCCCCGAAACGGTGATGAACATTTTAACACCGGCAACGAATATAGCAGGAAGTCTTGGCGGTTTCTTACTGATCGTGACTCTGGGAAATGTATTATGGTTGTTCGGTATTAATGGCTCATCGATTATTTTCCCAATTGTTTTTACTCTGGGGATGGCGCAAACAGGACTGAATGCTGAACAAATGTCTAACGGAGAAACAATGACTCATCTAATGAATCTGCAAATGTTTCGTATTTCAGTTTTAGGTGGTGCAGGCGGAACCCTCGGTTTAATTCTTTTGATGATGCGAAGTAAAGTCTCAGAATACCGAACAATCGGGAAGCTGTCGCTGATACCCGGCATTTGTTCAATCAATGAGCCGGTCATTTTTGGTCTTCCAATCGTTTTTAATCCGATTCTAGCGATCCCATTTTTAATCACACCGATTATTTCTCTGCTGCTGACCTATTTCGCTCAAAGTGTCGGTTTGATCGGAGTTGGATTTATCGTTGATCCTTCCTTCACCCCGTTCTTTGCACAGGCGTATCTTTCAAGTATGGATTGGCGAAATATCGTCTTCTGTTTGGTGTTGATCTTGATTAGTGCTATGATCTATTATCCATTCTTCAAGGTTATGGAGAATAACAAAACCAAGTTGGTGGATGAATAGCTGTAGGATAAATTTTTTTGCAGAAAAGTTGTCTACTCCCTCTAAACAAAAACTCAATAAAAGATCGAACACCAATAACTCGTGTTCGATCTTTTTTGACTTAACTTAGCCTCTCCAAAACATTCGCTATCTCAGTCAAAACCTCTGAGTCAGTCTCAGTTTCTTTCAATTCCTGCAACAAACCAATCGTTTCCTCTGGCGCTTTCTTCGTCAGCTGCCCCAACGCCCAGACAGCGGTGCCTCGAATAACTGGTCGCTGATCCTGTAGACAGGCTTGGATCTCTGGCAGCGCTTCTTTGCCACCAAGGTTGGCTAAGGCGATCAGCGCATTGCGTTGTAGCGGTTTTTTCCCGCGCCAAGAGCCGGCTAGGTGTCCGAATTGTTCTTTGAACTCGCGATTTGAGATGGATAGTAACGGTGCAAGTTTTGGATGGACTTCATCGACTTTTGGCTCCATCTCTTCGTGAAAATGAAAATCTTTGCCGCGATTGTATGGACAGACGAGCTGACAAATATCACAGCCGTATATCACGTTACGCATTTTCTTTCGATATTGCTCCGGCATCATGCCCTTGGTTTGAGTCTGATAAGAGAGGCACTTTTTAGCATTCATCCGACCGTCTCCCAATAAGGCACCAGTTGGACAGCCGGTAATGCAACGGGTGCAATCGCCGCAACCGTTTGGAACTGGTTGGTCTGGTTCAAATTGGATATTCGTGATAATTTCACCAAGATAGACGAAAGAGCCGTATTCTTCCGTGATCAGCAAGCCGTTACGTCCGATAAAACCCAGACCCGCGCGTTGTGCAACTGCCACATCCACCAGCTCACCTGTATCCACCTGCGGAGCAAAACGCCATTGAGCCTGAACCTGTTCCGTTTCAGCCTGTTCTTTGATAAAGTCGATCAATCTCGTCAGCCGTTCTTCCAAAATGAAGTGATAATCCGTTCCCCACGAAGCACGGGCAAATTGTCCGCGTTTTTCATCACGAGGGACCTTGTCGTGGATTTTAGTCGGATACGCCAAAGCAATCGCGATGATACTTTTGGGATCTTCAAAGGTTTCTTCTGGATACAACCGTTCTTTGATATTTTGATGTTCAAAGCCAGAGGTATGACCAAGCGCGCGCTGCTCCAGCAAGGATTCCTCCATATAATCAAAAGGATCAGCTGTTGTAAAGCCGATTTTATCGATACCAAGCTGCTTACTTTCAGCGATGATCCGTTCTTTTAAGGTTTGCATTGTTCCACTCCTAGTTTCTAGTTCGTATGAAGGAATTCATTTTTCAAAAAAAGAAAAAATGAATCCGTCTCTCACCACGCATGTCATTCTACTAGACCTGCTAAAGCAGGAAGTAGAACTGAGATCCTGATACGAATTTACAGGCCTTACTATATCACATGTTTCTTACTAGCAAAAGAAATCCTCCCTGTTTCTTTTCCATTTCCTCAGCAAACGAAGTCAACGCTTCTTAAAGATCATCCTCTATTTAACCGTACCCTGTGTATTAGGAATATTGATTCTGAGTGAGGAGCAGCATTCCTTTTATGACAGCAGTACGTCAGATACGTTGCCTTATGTTACTTACGATGTGAATGGAGTACTTAAGTAAGTTATTTGTTGAAACATAAAGAGAGTGACGCTCAGTCATAAACGATTAAACCCACTGTGGAACTCATTTGTGAGATTCATAGTGGGTTATTTGTATGCTTACCGTTAGATAACTTGTCCATAAAAAGTCGAAAACTCCCTTATTTTTGTCCCTTCTTACAGAACCTCTTACTTGCTAATTATTAAGGAAATATTAAGAAAAACGAGCAATCAATAGGTTTTTTTAACTTTTTTCGTAAGGTTTTTCAGGTATAAAAGCTGACATATCAGTATTCCTACTCCATTCATAAAACCCAAAATGTGTCAAAGTGGGCAAAATTGCATAAGGCTATGAAAATTGCAGGCTTCTTTCATTTTTCACAAAGTAAAAGCCCGTTCTTATAGGATTTGTGTAAAAAAGAGATTGAAAACTCCTGCAATTTTGACCCTCAAATGTAATTTTACCGGTTTTGACCGAGTTTGCATTTCACCTTTATCGTTAAGTCACCGGCCGGAACAAAAAATACTATAACGGAGGAATGAAAAGTGATTCAAAAAATCGGCAACAAATTACAAGTACAAATCGATGCAGGTGAAGACAAATTAAGAAAGGTGAATTTCCAAAACGTCATCGATGAACCAACCGAAGAAGCGGTGCTAGAGCTTGGCGCCATCCTGACAGAACTTTCACCAGATGGTAGCAACCTAGACGGCGTGATCCTAACTAGCCAATCACGATATACCAAATAAAGAAGGAGGAAATTAGATGTTTAAACTTGTCGCAACCTTTACAACCAGCTTAGGAAAAAAACAAACCTGGAGCCTGAATAACCCTGATCCAAATAAGACAGCAGGCGAAGTCAAAAGCCTCTTGCAACGTCTAACCGGCATCAAGCTTTTCCATAAAGACGGCACGGACCTTTTCAACACAGTCGAAAGCGCGAAATACGTGGAAACAACTGAAACGATCCTATTTGATAACACACAGGAACAACTGTAGCATCAACGTTTGACTAAATTTGAGAAGATCGGTAGACGTACCGCTCTTCTCTATTACTTTAGCAATTTTAAAGGAATGATATACGGCATTCGAATCGAACTAATTTTTTCTCTTGGAAAAAATTATTACTTTAAAACAAATAAGGAGGATAAGATCCATGAATGAACTAACTTTAACGCACCAACAGATTTTTACACTAAAACCCGAAACACTTGAGACACGAATCATGACCTATTATCAAGAAACCCAGAACAGCAGCTTAACGATTAAATATATTATGGCTTTACGCATCCGTTTTAGACTTGGTGCGCAGGAGTTCGCGAACATTCTCAGCGATCTTGTCCGCTATTTGTTTATGAACACCAAAGCAACACGTACCATGAAGCGCTTCTTTTATTATTTTCAGGATTACTTTGCGGCACCTGAATGGAAACGGCTGACGATGAGGGTCTTCCCTTTGAGAAATTTTGGCAAGAAAGTCTTGTCTGTCGCTCGTTCACTGGTTTCATTTGTACGTCCTGAAGAAATGACTGAGCCTTGATAAGAACTACCCTACGCAGAAAATAAATGAGAGGAAAGAAGAAAAATGATCACTGAGTCTACAAAATTGGTCACAACTTTTTTTAACAGTGACCGCAAGAAACACAACTGGACCTATCAGGACGTGGATACGAGCTTGTCGGCAGAAGAAATCAAAGAAGCTTGCGAACTATTAACGACCTTAGACCTTTTTGAACAAGATGGCGTAAAACTATTTGATTCTGTTGTCACGGCAAAGTTTGTCTCTACCAAGGTAACCACGCTGTTTGACCTGAAAAACGAGATTGATGTGGATCAAACTGAACCGTTTTATGAAGCGACCTGTGAAAAGGTTGGCTGTTTTGAAGTACCAGAAAAACAGGAGAAATCCGAACACGTGCCGCTCCAGATTCCTGTGGCGATTGTGCCATTTAGTAAAACACAATTATCGTTAGAAACGAATGAACCTGTCGCACATCCAGCAACTGTAGCCGCACCTGCCAACCGATCGACTGAACAGCCAACAAGAAAAGAGGCAAACGACAAAAAAGGCCTGCTCCAACGAATGTTCAGGCGAAAACAACGGAATAAAGACGACCCAGCGAATCATGAATCAAGTAGTTAGATTGCTCCATTCTATCTAGCGTAGGACAAATGACACCTACTGTTACGATCGTAGGTGTTGATTAAATCTATTGAAAGAAGGAATTTGAAATGACGCTTTTAGCAATTCTATCAGGAGGAACGTTCGTCCACTATTTATTCGGCGGAAGTGTCCCGATCATGGGTGTCTTTTTGACGATGGTTGGCTTAGATCTTTTTACCGGCTATGCCAAAGCACTGAAAAGCCATACGTGGGTCTCCTCTATCAATCTATATGGACTATTTACCAAGTTCATCACGTTCTCAACAATTATCTGTGCCGCTGCTTTAGACAAACTGGCACCTGTTGTAGGTATTGATTTACCTATCAATGTCGCCTTAATTTGGACCGCTCTTCTGATTCTGTACGAGATTGGTTCGATCTTAGAAAATGCCCATGCCTTTGGACTAAAAATCGCATGGCTGCAGAAATGGCTGCGAGTTTTTGAACAGGATGTCGGGGAATTTCCTGATAAGGATGATCAAGAGAATAATGTACAATAAAAAACGCCCTCCTGCAGCGGCTGTCGCAGGAGGATCGTTGTATGGTAACGCTATTTAGTTCGCCTTCTATTTTCTTCTCTCGAATAAAATCCTCATAACTTGAGTAAGAACTTATAGTCAGCTGTTCATCTTTTAAATCAAATATATTTCTGATTTCTAGTCTTTAAAACTAAAGCATCTTTTGGGATTTTCTACAAAAAATTTTTCAATTAATTTTTCCCCATCCAGATGTTGTTGTTCTGCCTCGTCAATAAATCTTGGCACCCATTCTTTCTTGATATAAGCCAAGCCTAAGCCATAATCATAATGTTTATAATAGGACTTTCTAGCAGTATCGCCAGAAATCAATAGCTGATCTTCATAACCGGCCTTGACCAAATCTAAAATGGCTTTGATCCTAGCAGATTCTGGTGCATATTTTATTTTTGCAATGCCATCAAAGGATAAAAACGCACCCGTCTTAGCAATTTGTTGATGCAAATAAGGGTCCAGATTCCGATCCATATGTCCGATTGAAAGATAATGTAAATTAATGCCTTCTTCGCGCAATATTTCTATTTGAGCCAATGCCATTGTTCCAGCTTCTGTATGTGAATGGATGGGGGCTTTGGTCTCATGATGCGCACGGGCTACTGCACGAATAGTTTTCTCTTCTAGAGGTGTAATACGATTGTATCCAGTACCAAATTTCACTTGGCCTCCCCGATAGCTAGTACCCTCCAACCCTTCTTCAATTTCCTTGACCACATGTTCCGTTAATTGATTAACGGTACTTTGAGCAATCCAATCCGCAAAAGTAGAATAATTACCAACGACTTTTTTTAATCTTTCGCTAATTGCTGCTTCCCATAAAAAGCTTTTATTAAAACCGGCTGTTCCAACAATTTTTATATCCGTTTCCTTCGAGATTTGAACCACATCTTCCACACAGCGACCATAATCGATAGCGGTAGCATCAACGATCGTTTTTCCACCTAAATCGGCAAAATCCTGAACATCCTTTTGAGAACTATGTTTATTATCCAGCAGCAAATCATCGGCTTTTCTTTCTTTCCAATAAGGAGGAATACAAACGATATGTTCATGAGAATACGTAAAGCCCAGCTCATTTGCATCAATGTCTCCTAGAAAGGTTCGAACAATACTCATTTCAATCTTCCTTTCCTCAATATTCTACTATTCAAAAACGAAACCTAGCTGGAGAATAACAGCTAGGCTTAAACACAGACTGGCTATTAAGCGTATACTAAATACCAAATAGTAATTTAAAGAAATAAATAATTGGTGAAATAAGAACAATGTCGGCACTCCCAAAGACCAAACCAGATGGTAATAGCGGTTCCTGTAATCCTGCGATCACTGCCACACCCATGTGAGTAATCAGACTAACAACAACTCCTGCCAGTAACGCGCCTTTCCAGCCTCCTTTTCGATCTCCAAAAACGCCAGCTAAAGAACCCTCAAAAAAGATAAATAGTGCACTAGGCAATGGAATTACAGGTGCAGCAATCGAAACCATGATCACGACAGAAATAATTGCACCTACTGCATGACCTAAGAAACCGATAATAGCTGCGACTGGTGCATAAGGATAAAAGACTGGACAATCCAATGCCGGAATCGCTCCTGGCAATAGCTTCTCTGAAATACCTTGAAAGGCGGGAATAATCGATCCTAAGAACGTCCGAACACCGAACAACGTAATCATAATACTTCCTGAAAACTTAATTCCTTGCATGATAAGGAACATCAACCAGTTCATATCACCACTCAGTGTTGTCACTTCTGATTCTCCAACAACTAGACCAATCCCAATAAAAATCAAAGGCATCACAGTAGACAATAAAATCGAAAAATCACTAAAGCTAGCTAAAAATCCTGGTAACTCAATATCATCGCTCTTTTTGGATTTATTAAACAGATTCCCTAATAACGAACCTACAACAACACTGACATTAAACATATGCCCTAACGTATATTCGTCTTCCGCAATCTCTTTTGTAAAGGGTCTGGAAATCGCAGGAAATACCGTTAAGATCAAATCTGTACAAATACTACCGGCTAGAATTAGACCGCTTCCTTTTAAGCCAAAGTTCCAAGCTAGAATGGCTACCCAAAAACCAGATAAGAATAGCATGATATGTCCTGTTAAAAATACATTCTTCGTGTTCTTAAAGGGTAAAACTCGCACCAGTAAAAGATGGATAAGAAAACCTAAGACAAAGGCGATTGGTATTTCTTTTGCGAAGCTGGTCATTACAACGCCAAATGGTGCTTGATTATCTGGCATCACACCAGTAAAATTCCCTTTTTCTTGAAGCAGAGCCATTAATGGCAGCAATACACCAAGAAACAAATCCACCCCTGCTAAAAGAACAACTGTCCCTGTAATGGTTTTTATCGTTCCAGTAAAAACCTCCGCAGCATCTTTCTTTTGTAAAAGCAACCCGATCAGAGCAACAAGTCCTAGAAAAATTGGTGCTTGCGTAATGACATCATTTATCAAAAAAGATAAAATCCCCATGCTATTCACCCGCTTCCATAAATTCATTCAAGATCGGCAGAACTGAATTCCGAAACTCTGCGTTATCAGCAAAGTTTTTCACGGTCACCATCTTGCTCCCTGAGACTTCTCCTAAAGCTTTACTGATTGCTTCTGTGGTAACAATAAGATCAACCTTTTGCCCACGTACACTACCAGCATCTGTTGCTTCAACATTTGCTTTTAAGCCTACTTCTTTTAGAAGCTTGTCCACTTTCATTTTAGCCATTAAACTCGTTCCCAAACCTGCCCCGCAAACACATAAAATATTAACCTTCCTCATACTCTTCTTCCTCCTCACCATATTCATTGATTATCTCAATTACCTCTGCCCCATTTTCAGAAGCTAAAATTTTTTCCTTAACCCCCTTCGAAAAAGCAATCATAATTTTTTTTAAAAATTCTAAATGGTCTGAGTGATTAACAGAAGCCAAAGCAATCACAATTGAAACTGGATCATTGTCCTTATTTCCAAAAGTAATTGGCTGCTTCAACGTAATTAGACTGGCCCCGCTTTTGTAAACGCCACTTCCTGATTGGGCGTGAGCCAAAGCAACATTTTCGAAAACGACAATATACGGTCCATATAAGTGAACCATTGCGATCATGTCATCGATATATTTCCAAGAAATATAGTGAGCCTTTTCAAGGAGTTTACCAGCTTCTCGTATACTGCTTTCCCATGAGTCAACCTCAATATTCAATTGCACAGTTTCTTCATCTTCCAATAAATTACTCATCTACATCCACTTCCTTTAGCACTTTATTTAACGAATCGTAATCGCTGATCTGCAGCAAAGCATCGTACAGCTTTTCATTTTCAAGAATGCAGAATAATTCTTCGAAAGCTCTTAAATGTTCTTTTTTTTCATCTGCTGCTAACAAAATAAAAATCGAAATTTCTTCATTCGCCAATAAAATAGGCTGCTCCAATTTCAACAAACTAATGCTTGTAGCGTAAATATGCTGATCGTCTTTTATATGGGGTAAAGCAATACCATCCTTGATAATGAGATGCTCATGGAACCCTTCTTTTTTAAGAGCTGTAATATAGTTTGGTGAAATACTGCCTTCAATCAGCATGCCGCTCGCAAGAATATCTAAAATAGTATCGAAGCTATCAACAGTCTTTTTAAAATGAACCTGATGAGCGGAGAGAAAATCACTCAAATGTTTTAGCTTTAGAGAATGATTGTTTTGTCGATACAAAACTTTTTCAAATTCTGCCATTAGAAACTCGATCGATTGAACTTTTGCATACCGGTTAACTACATCCTTCAGTTCTTTCAGCTGCTCCTCTTTATAACCAAAGTGTTCAGGAAAGGCCTTCCCAACAGCGACGGTTAACTGATCAAAATCAATTTTTTCCAAGTTAGAATCAATAATAAATACAGGAACATCTCCTTGAAGTGGGACCGTTGAAAAGATAATTTCTATTGGTATATCCAGTTTATGGATTTCTGAAACGGAAAGACCATCGAGAAAACTAATTTGCGGAAAATGTTTTTTCAATTCCAGCCTCAATAATTGAGAAACAGACATTCCATAAGAACAAACAACCACCCCCAATAGTTTTTCGCCTTTCGACTCCATGTAGCGCACATTTCCAGCAATCAGAGCTGTCAAATAGGCAACTTCATCCTCAGAAATCTCAAATGGACTGAGCTCTTTGATTTTGTTTAAATTTTTTGAAACAATAGTGTGAAGTCCATAATAATTTTCTATGATGTATTGCTTTAGAGGATTTTCTGCTTGGAAGCCAAACAATAAACGGTAATACATAGAAAATATATGTTGATACAAAAACGCTTTAAGCTGATCACCTTCATCAAAATAGATCCCGCTAAACTCCATAAGCTGAATGAAGTTCACCACCAGCCGATCGATTTTAAAATCCTTATTTTCTTTATCAACTTTAATCAGTGTTGATGATAACAAGAATAATGAGATGAATGAGCTGTTTTCTTTTCTAGAAAATTTCTCGCCCAATTCTTCCAATAGGAAATCATTCATTTTCCTCAGATTCTCATCTGACAAATTCTGTTCTGGTGTGATGTAGATGGTGTCTGAACGAGACAAAATAATTAGTAAAAGCAACAACTCAGAATTTTTTTGAGCAGATAATCTTACCGACAGCTCATTCTCCAACAATTTGATTTTTTCTTGAAAATAAAGAACTTCTGCCTCCTCAGTCAGCGTTCCAATCAACTCTCGAACATCGGAAAAATAGTGATTTAATGCGGTAGAGATTGTTTCTAACAGCAACTTCTGTAAGTCCTTTATCTCACCTATAAAATAAAATCCAAGATTGGTATTTTGTGAAAGAGTCACGTGATGAATTGTCGCCATTTCTCTAGTTTCTTTTAGATCTCTGGTAATGGTATTACGGCTTACTTTTAAAATGGCGGCTAAGTAATCAATTCCAATAAACTCTTGCTCTTTTCTCCCAAACAACATTAATAGTTGGATCAAGACTCTTTCCTTTTTTGAAAAATAGTCTCTTCTCTTTGAAAAATTTAACAATTTAGTTAGTTCACTTTTATTTTCATCAGCAAAAAGAATTCTCCCTTCTCCAATTTCGATCGAAGCTATGTTATGTTCGAACAAAAATTCATTCGCCTTTTTAATGGTATAACTCAGCTGACTGGAAGTTAGCTCTAATTTTTTCTCCAATTGCTTCACTGAGATTTCTGGGGTCGTTAACAATAATAGTAATAATTCCCGAACTCTTTGTTTTATCATGAGGCCACTTCCTTCCATTATTTATTGGAAATCATCTTAAAAATAACAATTCATCTTCACTTTGATCGACAAAGATTTTTTTAATAAAAATACTGGTAATAAATCATTTATATTGAATCTACTAACTAATTTATTTTGTTAAATGTCAAAAAACACACGTTTTACAAGTGTTTTTTAATACATAATAATTTCCATTTATATTTAAAAATAGAATTACTCATTCCTTATAACTCTATTATATCTTGAATTTTTTTTATAAAAGAACGAATCGTCCTCATATTTATTAGATTAAGCCTTTCTTTGCATAAAGATGGTGTGACGTGAATTCGAGATAAGAAAGGCTACGTGAAGTCGGACATAGATATACCTCAGGAATTTTTAATTGCACGAACATTTTTAGTAGCAGTGATTTTAAATGCGATTGCCTAATCATTCTCGTAGTGTTCTGGATGTATTTACCACCACAAGAATTGAGGAGAACAATTATGTGATGAAAATAGTCCATACTGAAAGCGTTGAAGCGGCTTTGCAGTATGGACTGACTTGGCGTGGAAAATAACCGAACGATCAAGCCCTATCGTTATTGATAGGTGTAAGATCGTTCGGCTCTGATTTAATGACTGATCATTCTTAAGACTTTTTCTTCAGTCTCATCTCAAATCAACCTATTTATTTTTTTCGATTAGCTCTTGAGCTTCTACAATGATACGATCCACCGTAAAATTGTAATCCTCCAGCAAATCTCCTGCAGGAGCAGACTTTCCGAATTTCTCTAAGCCGATTGATGCTCCATTGGCGCCTACATATTTGGACCAACCAATTGTTGAACCCAACTCAATTGATAACTTGTTATCAACATTTGCTGGTAACACGGATTCTTTGTACTCCTCGCTTTGTGCATCAAATAGTTCCCAGCTAGGCAATGAAACAACGTTTATTTTGTACTGTTTAAGCTGTTCTTTTACTAACATAGCCATTTCAACTTCAGAACCACTTGCAATTAGGATTAATTCTGGATTGTCTGAGTCTTTAGATAGGACATATCCGCCTTTTTCGGCATTTTCGAAATTGACATTCTCAATTACCGGCACATCATGTCTTCCAAGAGCGATTAGGAATGGACGATCTTTAGATTGGACTGCCAGTTTCCATGCAACGATTGTTTCGTTAGCATCTGCTGGTCGGTAAACAACTAGATTAGGCATCGCTCTTAAAGATACCAGGTGTTCTACTGGTTGATGAGTTGGTCCATCTTGCCCAACTTGTATACTGTCATGAGTCATGATATAAGTCACAGGAACACCCATCAATGCGGAATGACGAATGGCAGAGCGCATATAGTCAGAAAATACTAAGAAAGTTCCGCAATACCCTCTTAACCCACCATGTAAAGTTAATCCGTTACAAATTGATGCCATGGCAAATTCGCGAACACCAAAATAGATATTTGGTCCTTCATGATTTTCTTCATCCATAAAGGGTAATCCTTCAACCGTTGTCTTGTTTGAAGAAGCTAGATCGGCAGAACCTCCGACTAAAATTGGTAAATCTTTGTAAATTCGGTTCAACATTTTTCCACTAGCTGTTCTTGTCGCCATTTTTTCTTCTGTAAATGGTGTTAAAGCCGTTTCATTTAATTCAAACTTCTCATTAATCACCTTTTCTAATTCTGCCGCCAATTCAGGGTACTCATTTGAATATTCGTTCATCAATTCATTCCATTGCATTTCTAGCTTTTCACCATTAATAGCAATTTCATCGAAATTCGTTTTTACATCCTTTGGTACAAAGAAATCGTCATATTCCCAGCCGATTGCTTCTTTGATTTTCTTAGCTTCTTCGGCACCGACGGGGTTGCTGTGAATTTTCTCAGTCCCCTGCAATGTTGAGCCGAATCCGATGATTGTTTTTACTTCAATTAGCGTTGGTTTCGTCGTTTCAGCTTGTGCTTCTTTAATTGCTGCGGAAATTTCATCTAAATTATTCCCATCAGCAACATAGAGCGTTTGCCAGTTCATTGCTCTAAATTTTTCTTGAATATTTTCATGAGCCGATTGCGTTAATGGTCCATCTGAAGTAACGTCATTTGAGTCGTAAAGGGCGATTAATTTTCCAAGTCCTAATTTCCCGGCGATAGCCGCTGCTTCTAATGCAACACCTTCTTCTAAATCACCATCTCCGCATATGGTATATGTGTAATGATTTACTACATCAAAATCCTCTTTATTAAAACGGTCTCGTAAATGTGCTTCAGCAATAGCCATCCCGACTGTCATTGAAAAGCCTTGTCCTAGCGGTCCTGTCGTTGCCTCTACTCCTGGTGTATGGAATACTTCTGGATGACCTGGTGTCTTACTGTCTAGTTTTCTAAATTGTTTAATATCATCCATTGATAGAGCATAACCGGATAAATGTAATAACGAATACAACAGCATCGAGCCATGACCTGAAGTTAAAATGAAACGATCTCGATTAAACCATTTTGGATTTTTAGGATTGTGGTTCATATGATATCTAAATAATTCGTAGCCCATAGGCGCAGCACCAAGCGGCGCACCCATGTGACCATGATTTGCATTTTCAACACTATCAACAACCAGATTTCTCATAGTAGTAACCGATTCTATATCAATTTTATTCATTTGACTTCCTCCATTAAATTCACGATAATTGAAATTTAAAATACACTTTGTAATAATTGTCCGATATAATAGACAAGTAGTCCGACAATGTTAAAGTCTGTTTCTGGGAAAGATGTCCCAGTTAATCCAATATTTTCCATAATTGGGTAAATTAATGCTGGACCAACAGCAATTAAAATCCCGACAACAAAGGAGCCTGCTACGCATCCTTTCCAACCACCGGTAGCGTTACCAAATACACCTGCGGTCGCACCAATGAAAAAGTATGGAACTGCTACTGGGATGATTACGATTGTACCTATTAGTCCCATAACAACCATGGTGACTAATCCACCAGCATAAGCTGCTAGAAAACCAATTACAGTCGCTGTCGGCGCAAATGGAAAGACCACTGGACAATCCAAAGCTGGGCGTGCGTTAGGAATTAATTTTTCAGAGATTCCAACAAACGCGCTGACAATTTCTCCCAGAAACAGTCGAACTCCGGTAATAATTACATAAAGTGCCGCTGAAAATCCCAAGCCTTGAAATAGTGGATAGACTAACCAGTTCACTCCACCAGATAATTCCTCTACTGCTCCTTTCCCTGCAGCAATCGCCGCGATATAGAAGAAAATAATCATTGTAATTGAGACACCTACTACGTAATCCTTAAACATTGTTAACCAACCAGGTAAGTTTAAATTTTCAGTACTATCTTCTGGTTTTCCGACTTTTGATCCAATCCATCCAGAGAGGGCATAACCAACAGTTACATAGTGTCCCATTGCAAGCTCATCATCACCAGTAACTTTTCGCATGTATGGCTGAGCGATGGCTGGAAATAGGCCCGCACAAATCCCTAAAATGATTCCTCCAAATATAATAGTCAGCGAATTGCTCATTCCTAGTGCTTTAAACATAATTGTCAATAAAGCAGCTAAATAAAGATTGTGCTGTCCTGTTAAAAAGATATATTTTAATGGCGTAAACTTAGCAACCAGCAAATTACACAAGAACCCGATCAACATGACTAATGAAACCGTAGTACCGAACTTATCTTGAGCTAAAGCAGTCACCGCCTCAGCTAGTGGCAGAACTCCTTTTAGCCCAAAGCCTTCCGCAAACAAGGCTTGAAAACTATCTAAGGAAGTTACCGCCGCCGCCGATCCAACCCCGAAAACTAAGAATCCAACAATTGTTTTTAATGTGCCTGAAATGACTTTATCAGCAGGCTGTTTTTGTAATAACAACCCGGTTAAGGCAATAATACCAACTAAAATTGGTGCCGAAGCGAGTAAGTCAAACACCACTACCTTTAATATTTCCATTGTTTTTCCCCCTTTTATTACTCCTGACTATCAAAAAATGCCTGCAATTTTGTCTCGATTTCTTTTTTATCCATCAAATTATTGATCCCGATTATATATGGAACCTGCCCTTTTAATTCATCTGCTACGTCAGCCATTGTGATCAATAAATCTCCTTTGAAGCTTTTCACATCATCCAAAGTGCTATGTTGTACCTCTAATGGAAACGACTTGGCTCTTACAACTTGATCCACTTTGATTTTCAGCATCATACTTGATCCCATCCCTGTTCTACAGGCAATCAATGCTTTTTTAATCATTCCTACATCCTCTCTTTCTCAAAATTTTTGATATACTCGATGATTTCTTCTGGATTTGTAGCATTATCCAATACCTGATAGAAGCTTTCTTGATCCAACAATTCTGCCAGTTCCGACATTGCAGTTAAATGAGTCTGATTATCCAGAGCACTTAAACCAAAAACATATTTCACTGGATCATTTTCCTCATTACCAAAGACTACAGGTGTTTTTAAAGTAGAAATACTAATCCCGATTCTTCTCGCTCCTTCTTCAGGTCGAGCATGTGGTAAGGCTACGTGTTTGGTAATAACAATATAGGGGCCGGTTTCTTTCGTTGTCTGAATCATTCCGTCAATATAGCTAGGTGTGGCAACCCCCGTACTGACTAAGACATCTGTAGAATTACGGATTGCTTCTTCCCAGTTCGTAGCCTCTACCTGTAGTTTCACAAGATCCTTGTTGGTAATTTCGCTTAACAACGGATACTCACCTCCTTCTTCGATGATGATTCTAGAATGATTGACATCTGCTTGAATAAGCAGCTCATTTTCAATTTTTTCGTATTGTTCTCTCGTTACATACTTTTTCACCACTTTAAGTGTCTCCGCGAGTTTTGAGTCTAGTAATGATTCGTCATTTAAAATCTCATACACACGTCCAATCAACTCAAATTTTTCTTTTGATGTCATGATTGGATTGACGACAATAAATGGGATTTTCATACTCAACATGTCAGTGGTGATGGTAGTCGTAAAAACAATATCAAAACTATCAGATGCTATTTTTCTACGAAAATCTTGCACGACAAACTCTATACTAGGAAATAAGGATTCTAATTCTTTTTGTAAAATGATTGATGTTCCAATGCCATTGGGGCACAAAATCAACCCCCGATTCCTTTTTACGTGCTCTTCTTGTTCTTCAAAAGCAGATGCAGCAAAATGTACTGTTAAAAAGGCAATTTCATCTGTTGGAAGTTCTCTATCAAACAAAGGCTGCAAAGGCCTAATTGCTTCATTAACTAAGGCATACATTTCTGGATACTCTTTTTGTATTTTATGAGCTAAAGGATTAATGATAGGCAAGTGATAAAATAACCGATAATAGCTAGGCCTAAAATGTTCGTACAATCTACGAGTAACTGCACCCTTATCTAAAAAACGAATACCTGACAAGCTTTCAAAACGTGCGATTAGTCGTTGAATGATTTTTACGATCATTGGTTGATCTGACGTGCGATTATCGATATTTCCAGCGGATAGACCTAGAATCCACGCAGAGATATAAAGAATATTTTCTGATAATTCTATTTGGAAAAAATTACATACATGAAGACTAAACTGATACTCGTTCGATTGATGATCGATAAAATCACTAATCATCTTTTGAGGCTGTTCATATTTAAATCGCTGACTCAACAGAATGAAACAATAAGTAAATTCCTTGAGTTTGTTTTCGAAAAAAGAGATATTATATTTTGCACTCGCCTCTAAGATCTTGCTTTCTATTTCTGAGTAATCAATATTCAATTGCTTTTTTAAGAAACTTTCTAAAAAAAGCTCCCCATTATCCTGATGAAGAAAGTTAATCACTGTTTTCATTACAAGATAGCGAGTATCTGCTTCATCACCATCTAAAAAATATCCTTTTGTTCGAGTGTAGCCAACGTTGATTTCACTTTTTTTGAGCCTTCGTTTTACCTCCTTCAAATCATTTACAACAGTTGATCGACTACTATCCAACATTAAAATTAAGTGGTCCAACGACAAATACTCTAATGAACAAGAAAGTGTTAATAAGATCATCAATTGTCGGTTTTCTTTCGAATGATAGACGTCCGAAAAAAATTCCATTTTTAAAAAATAATTTTGTAAATATTTTTGGATTTTATTATCCAAGATGAGCTCGCTGCTAGAGACTTTGACCAATTCCTGATTACCTTCAGAAAGCAGTTCGTTTATTTTTTTAATAGAATAAGTAATTTGCCTCCTTGTTAGTAAAAATTTTCTTTCCAAGTCTGCTGTATTCCTTTGATCTCTAAAAGCAATCTCTTGAAGAATAGATAAATCTTGACTATCAATCATTTTCCTCAGCTCCTACCTAAAATATAATGGCTGCGTTTACATCCTTCAATTGCTATTCAATTCATCTTTTGTTTTGACGCTTAACAAAATTTAAACAGTTGCAATAGCCATATAGCTTATTTATAGTGTTTTAAATAACAAAAAAAGGTGAAAATGTAAACTGAACTTTGATCATGTTGATTCGCTATACCTCTATAAAATGCTCTTGATTCGTTGTTAATCTATTAAAATTAGTAAAACCAAAAAAAGGAACAAATCAATCTTCACCAATTACGAAAAATCCGCTTGTAAACCGACTATCTAGTAATAATACTTTCCAATACAATCTCAGGCTGTTTTGCCTTTTGATTAGCTATAAAAAAATAAGACCAATCACCGATTAAGATGATTGATCTTCAACGTTTAATCTATTCGATTTGTAGATACTTATGTCAATTTCTAATAAGAGTTTATCCAATGTGCTAATGAAAGTTGGAACCAATAGTATAATCTAGAAAACGAATAAGATTGTCGATCAAGCTAGTGATTTTTTATAGTTTTTAGTGGCTCCTTTAATTGTCCTTAAGATAGATCTCTTTTAAATTATTAAGATCATCGTTGGTTAATCCCAAGCCTTTTTTCAAATAGCCATTAACGCCGCCATATTGTTCTTCCATTGTATCGTAGGCAGTTTGTAAGTAATTCTTACGAACCTCCATCATGGCAGTAATATTTTCAACTGCCTGTTTATTATCATTTGAGGCTTCTTTGACTTGTTCTATGGTCTTTTCATTCTCCGATTTCCGATACTTATTTGATAGTAAGTAGTCCTCGAAAATCGTCTTTTTATCGACATTTAGAGCGCTTAGTACAAGCATAGTCGCAAAACCAGCTCGGTCTTTTCCAGCAGTACAATGCCAAAGAGTAGCACCATTTTTAGTGTCAAGCAGGACATCAAAAAATTTCTTATAATTTTCACGTGCTGTAGGTGTTGTAACAAGCTCTGCGTTGATTTTCTCCATGTATTCAACACCATTAACCTTGTCTAAGTTTTTATAAAAGTCGTCTTTACTAGCGGTAGCACCACTGTCTTTCATGACGCCGTAATGGTAGTTTTTAACATTCTCAATTTCTGGATCAGGTTTTGATGCAACCTCACTATCCGTACGAAAATCGACAATATTTGTTAGTTTGAAATCATGAACCAATCGTTCCTTATCTAATGGGACAAGGTCAGCCAGCTCACCTGAACGGATTAGCTTATTCTTTTTAATCACCGCTCCATCTTTTGTGACGATTCCTCCCAAATCCCTCGTGTTAGCTGATCCCACTAGAACAATTTTCTTGCTAGTATTCTTTTCGGAGGCAAGAGAAGTTGTTTGTTCTTTGGATTTCTCAGCCGCTTTGTGAACCGTGTGTCCCCCAAAGAACGCAATAGTTAAAACTGTAACACAAGATAACACCACTTTTTTCAAATTCATAATACTCTCCTTATGACATTGTTTTGTATTTGTTACAAAACTAAGAATACTAAATGAATGTAAAAATTAGGTCAATATGCTGAAAACTCTTTGTAAAGCTTGATGTGCTTGGTTGGATGAGATGTAAAAATGATAAGAGGAGATACCTTCCGAATTGCAATGGCATTCACTTAAGAGATTAGCGTTTATAAAGTAGCATTATTATGAATATTTTGAAATAGCAGCCTTTTTTGGCTATATTTTCTATTTGGTGAATTTTCTTACAGTCGAAGCTATGATGGGCCTCTTCTAAAAATGTGTCTACTAAAGCTTCCTAACACCAGTTTTATCCTTATTTTTATAGAGATTCTTTTGTGTAAAATTATGGGGAGTTAGGATATAAAGAACCGAAAAAGAGAGATTGCGCTAACAATCTCCCTTTGCAGCACCGTTTAATGCGGTGACCAATTTAACGATTTTTTATTGTCTTTATTTTTGCTGATCGTCATTATTATTGCGAATGCTGCCGCAACCATTAACGCTTGATTGAGGATGTCATTAGCTTTCGTTTTCTATTGATACAAAGGCTTCTATTCTTTCCAAAATATCAGCAAAACAGCTGATTTCACAGGTATCCTTTTTTTCTATATTTCGTTTACAAAAATCCAATGATCTCATTTGATGGACGGATATTTGCCCACTTACCTTCGAATCATTTGTTATTAAATCTACATACAATGGCGCTTTTCTTTTCACCGAGGAAATTGGACAGACATAACAGAATCCAGTCCGTCGATTAAACTCATAGTTTGTTACGACAACTGCTGTTCTTCTTTTCTTTATTTCAGCACCTAAAGATGGATCGAAGTTAATAAAGACAATATCTCTTTGATGAGGGATATACATCAATCCGTTTCCTCCGATGGCAAAGTGTCAAACTCATCCCATTCAACATCTTCTTTTGTCATTTCGTTTCTAACATCGCCCCAAAAATCATCATTATAGTATATGTCTTTAATTTTTGGAGTTAACACATAGGCATTATTAAACATTCGCAAAGTAAACTTGTCTCCTTCACTCATATGGGCCTTTTTAGGAAAAATTATTCCGACAGAATTACCAATTTTTTTTACTTCGACATCCATACTAATCGCCTCCCGTTAGAACAAGTATAACTTTTTAATTAGGGCAGAGCAATAGGTTGGAAATGATCCTTAAGAACCTCTAAAAATCTTGATCTATCAAGCTTCTTCTCCCACTAACACAAAAGTTTTCTTTTCTAACTTGATCATGAAATGGACGTTTAGAAGTGCTTTAAACTAAAATACGCAGAATGTTCAGCTTTTATTTTTATCTTATCTATATCACGAGCGTTGCCAAGCTTCTCGAACCTGCCTAATCCGTGATGTAGAGCAATTCAATTATAAAACTATTTTGGGATGTCTTATCCAATACCAATAAAAGGAAGCTAAGTAGAAACGCCTTTGCTTTCGGTGTAAAGATCGCATGGTTACGGGCCTTTGAGCGAGATGTTGAGGATTTGCCGGATAAGGACGATTAGGAGCACAATGTACAATAAATAAAAAAATGTCCATACTGCAAGCGCCGAAGCGACTTTGCAGCATGGACTGACTTTGTGTGGGAAAATACTGAACTTTCATTAATATATTGTGCATCACTTTTAGTATTCGAATTACCTTTTACTTCTCACCGTTTTAACCAAATAATTAGCAGCGGTATCAAACCACTCCACCAATTCGACCTATTTATAAATATGACTGAAGCATTGGGATTTTGACAACTTATACCGACTTTTTGCTAGTTCAGGGTATTATGTGTAAAACTAGAAATTTTTTAGATAGACCTACTATTCTATCCTGCAACAATCTAATCACTTAACAGTTAATTCGGTTGTTATTCATTATTCCCTTCAATCTTTACTGAGGTCCCTTAATAAAAGTCCACATCAATGCACCTTTATAAGAACCAATTTTGTCTGCAGGATGCAAGGCTAGTCGCATACAGTCTGCAAGTTTCACCGAAAATTGTCCCTTTCCTTCGAAAAGCGGCTGATTTTCATCGGTGATTTGAAAAAGCTTTCCTTGGTTATAGATCTCCAATCGATTAACTAGCAGTTCTCCAGATTCGTTCTTCAATGGCTGATCTTCTCGAACTGAAAGTGTCCATGTTGTTGATTTCTTCTTACTATCATCGAAAACGTTAATCTCCTGATCACCAACAAACTTGATCAGCGTATCTTGAGGAGGTACTTCTTGAGACTTAAAATTAATCACATCAGGTAGTTCAATACGTGGTCCAACAGCTTGGACGATTGTGCTGGCTTCAGCACTTAAGCCTCCCGACCTTGCTACTGCAACGACTTTTGTTCCTTCTTTTTGATTGGGAATCGCAAGCTTGTATTCACCATTTTTATTGACAGTCCCACTAGCTATAACTTTGCCATCCGCTTTAATCTCAAGTATCGCTTCCGGTTCAGCAGTTCCGCTTACTTGTGTGCTCTCCGTGGTTAACTTATCAATAGTTGTTGGTGCAATTTCGGTTTTCTTTGAATAGATTCCACCTGCTATTTTTGCAACTTTCCCTGAATCAAAATCTGCTTTAAATGTTGAATTATTCGATGCCAAATCCAGAGTATGCTGCCCAGTCGTATAAGTATCTAAGGTAAAACTGGCTGACAATGGTCCCTGATATATCGCATCTGACATCTCTGTTCCTATATTACCAATTTTCCAGGTACTTACCCCTTGAGAAGAAGAAAGTGATACCTTCGTCTTAAGCTCCCAAGCACCCAAGGCGTTTCCTTTACTGTTGGCTATCATAAAGTTCGATCCTTCCTGCAACTCTAATTTGTTACCGGTTTGGAGAGTAGATTGCAGGCCTTCTGACGTTGCCACCAAGGTCCCATTACTTTTTACAATGACAGACCCGTTATACAGCAAAATGGCTTCTTCATCCGTTACTTTGGAGGTAGCCTTCAATTTAGCATCGTTATAAATGATCAATGACCCATTGTTTGCTCCGCCTCGAATAGCTGAATCTGTCGCAGAATTAATCTCAACATTTCCGTGTAAATCAATTTTGCCATTTACATTGTACATAAACATTCCTAGTCCTTGAGCATCAACGGTAAAATTTGCTCCATCTCCTACAGTCAAGCCGTCACCAGAGTAGATGGCAATTGCATTCGCTGTGTCTTTAAATGTCACATTCGAATGGTCTCCAACATTTAGTTTTTGTCCTTGAAAAATTTCCTGCAAATTGGCACTTGCTTCAATATTGCCTTCAAGATTGGCAGTTCCAGCGGCCAAATAAATAAACTGATAACCGGAGGAAGTCACATTCTTATAGTTAACCGTTACACCCGGATACTCCGACCAAAAAAAAGAATAAATAGGCTGATTGATCAAATGAATCTCTTCAATGGTACACACTGCATTACTCAACGCTACACCTACACTTTGATAATTCACATCGAGTGTATGTCCATTACCAGAAATTTTTTTATTACCGATAAAATTGAAAGAATCTAGTATTTTGATGTCGTTTTCTAAAGAGATTGTCTGGACGTTCGAATCAAGTAAAGCTGCCTTAAACTCTTCATATGTGTCTACGTTCACAGTTGCTTGATCTGCAACTTTTTTATCCGCTTGTTGTTCTACTAGTCCTGAACTTTCTTTCGTTTGATTGGACTCTACAGAAGCGTTTGTTTCAGAACTACTAGCTGTATTTTGTCCTTTTCCAGGTACAGAAATATCAGAATTTTTCGTTGAACTTTGTACATTCTTAGGTTCTAATGATCCATCATTCGTGATTCCACTCATTTTTGTGTCTTCTGGCCGATTAGAAAGTATTGCATTCTCAGCAGAATCATTGGTGTTTTCTTCAACGATAGTCGCTCCAACAGTCCTTCCACAACCGATTGAAATTCCGAACAGTAAAACGATTGGTAAAAGATACCTTACTTCTGAAATTTTTCTCATTCTAATACTCCTTTATTTCTACTAGTTTGATAGGAGGGTCGACTAATAAAAAATATTTTCTGCCAAATTAACGTTCACATTACCTTTCCCTCGCCAGAGTAATTGATTTTCGGCATTCATTTGGACGTGTTGCCTCTTTTACTTATAGCTCGATGTTTGAGCTTTTCTATTTATTAATAGCTGCTTTTCGGCTTCCTGATTTTTACTATGTGTTTTCCTGTGAACTCTCATTCAGTTTATTTTTCAAAAAATATACGAAGAAAAACAAACATAAAATCAATACGCCGATACTTCCGAGTAATAAGTATTTTTCTTCATTTGTCTTTGGGTACATTTTAGAACCTGATTCTGGTGCGATTACTCTTTCCTGAGGTGCAGTATTTTTAGAATCATTCATCGTTACCTTTTCCATTGGTATCGTTTGATTTTTATTACTAGGCTGATAAAATGATATACCTGCTTCACTTTTGACTTGTTCAGCTCCGCTATTGGCGTAGAGATACAGATTACTAACGAAAATAGAAATAGGCGAATAACTTTTTTCATTTTCTTCCCTCACTCTAACTTTTTTTCAATTTACAAATATCAGCGATTACACCAAGAATAATTCTTAGTTTCTTTTATTCCATCAAATTCTTCTGTAGAAATCCTTAATTGAAAGTGCCGCTCTGATTCTTCTTTCAGCTGCCGCACAACTGTTTGTGACTCAGAAGCCTGATTCTTAAAGGATGAACCGCCAATCCATTCAACACCATTCGACCGCAGCGAAAACTTTACAAGAAAAAATAAGTACCCCCATACGACTTGCATAAATAAAAAAGTGGGAAAATTTCTTTCCCCACCCTCCAAGCTTCTTACGCTGGCGCATCAGTCAATACCCACGTTAAATCTGCTGTATAGTTTTGTGCTTCCAGACCTGCCCGCGGAACATGAAGCCTGACGTTTTCGTTTTGACCATCTTTCCCTTCAAAAACTACCGCGAAGGCCCCCGCACCTTGTCCTTCTTTAGCACTCATAACCTCTTGGTAGTCTTCACTCAACTCAAAGGTGGTTCCAGCTAGTTCTGGAGCTGTTGAGCGATTGTTTTTTGTAACTATCTTCCCATTAGAAAGCGACATTTTCGCACCAGTCAGTTCTTTGCCATTTTCACCCATAAATGGTGAAAGTGTTACCCCCAATGCCCATCCCTTTGCTCCGCCGCGGGTGTCATTCACTTGTACATGGGGTTTTTTGTTTAATGCAAAGTAGTCTGTATCTCCTTGCTTGATTTCTTTTTGACCGAATGTGATATTCGACGCGTACGGAATTGAAAGCGCGCCGGTATCACCAGTACTTGGATCATCGTCATGAGTGTCGTCTGGAACGATTGGGTCCACATCTTCTCCAGATCCCGCTGTCAACGTAACGTCTGTCTTACTTCCGACACTCGTAGATTCATTAGCAAGAGCAGTTACACTTGACCCACTCACTGCCAACAAACCAAGTGCAGCCGTTGTAATCAAAGCTTTTTTCATTTTTCAATCCCTCACAAATAACAAATGATCTAATCTGACTTAAATTAAGTCTCACATGAGGAATCGGCTTTTTCTAGTTCGAAATTTTTCCTGATTTCGGAAAAAAATTTAAGGTTTCTTTGACTTCGTTAGAAACTCCCGTCTTTTATCGTTATTTTTGTATTCATTTTAGAAGAAATGAGGTTCGATAATATTAGGCGTCGTTACTCTTTCTTAGAGAGAACATCAACTATTTTTTACACAAAAAAACATTTGGTTGTCCTGTGATTAAATCGCCAAACCCAATCATAGGAGGATAACCAATGTCCAAAAATAAGAATGTCGATGTAAAGATGATTACCTAGACAAAACTGTCAAACTAATTTTAAAATTGACTCAAATCCAATACCAAAAGGGGTTGATGAAATGAACATTAGTTTTAATAAAAAGAACCGTTATCTTGCACTAAGCTTGCTTTTAATTCTAATTGGAATTAAGACAAACCCTGTTATCTTATTGTTAGGTATCTTTGCAGGGATCAAAGGTTTTCTAGAATTGAAAGACTATCAATGAATTTTTTACTACAGCCTCTTGATTTTCTTTTCTTAGCAATCCCATTCTGGTGAAGCTATTCTGATTTTTTTTCGATTGTGGATGTTCTAAAATGGTATTCACAAAATCAAACCCTATTAAACCTTATTATCTGAATAATCTAAATATGCTAAACTATACATTGATTTAACAATACATTTAAGGAGTGATTTTGTGATTTTCAATTTTAGATCACCGTTTTTGAAAGATCTCGAGAGAATCATGGACATTGAAAAATCAGGTTTCTCTTCTGAAGAAGCTGCTTCCTCAGAGTCAATGAAAGAACGGATTGAAGTTATTAATGACAGCTTTATATTGGCTGTAACTGAATCTGATAATCCTGTAGGCTATGTTGTTGGACCAGTTATCCCAGAAAGATACTTGCATGATGATCTATTTGAAAAAACCGTTGAAAATCCAGCCATTGGCGGCTATCAAACTATTCTGAGTTTAGTGGTTGATCCTCAATTCCAAAAATTCGGCATTGCTACTAATCTACTTACTGAATTGGAGGATATTTCGAGAAATAAGAAAAGAGATGGGATCACACTAACTTGTTTAAAATCACTTATTCCCTTTTACGAAAAAAATGGTTACAAACTAGAGGGGGTTTCTGATTCACAACATGCTGGAGAAACGTGGTACAACATGGTTCTAGATTTAAAAAAGGACAATTGCTCTAGTTAGCGATAGTCATGAAACTCCCAAAAATAAATCAATTGTAAATCTTATTTTTTATTTTTTCGATTTTTCTAATAAGTAAATTAGATTTAATTTATTTTCAACAAAAAATAATTATATTCCTGCCCTGTTATTCTATAATGATCTTCAACAATAGGAGGCGGGAATATGTTTTATAAAAGAAAATTTTATTCGTTTATTGTAGTTGTTCTAGTAGTTGCTTATGGCTTTCTTTTAAATCAAGAAGCCCTAGCAATTACTGACGTTAATACGAATATCATCGAACATTGGGATGATCCTGAGGTTCAAGATGCCTATTACAACTGGGATAAATACGTACAAATAAATTCAAATTCTAAGAGCGATAATTATCCAGGTGATCAATATAACGCTCAAGGTGAAGTCAAAAACGATTGGCTGACGATTGGGCCTATAACTGAGAATACCAATCTTTATGTTTTATATGCTGCAATTATTGGCGCGTCTAATCCTAATGCAACTGGTAAGGGAGACGATTGGGAAACTATTCTGAAATCTCCAAATTGGGAAGTAGACCTTGCTCCAGATCGAATTGCAGAAGGTGGGGCTACTGTTACTTTTTATATTATAAATAGTAATGGTCAAGGTGAAAAAGGAATGCCTGTAGAAATTACCGTAGACGAAGCTCTTCCTACACCTCCTATAAATCCTGATGATTCAAGTACCGAATCTAGTACGTCGTCTACATCTAGTGCGTCGTCTTCGTCCAGTTCGTCGTCTTCGTCCAGTTCGTCGTCTTCGTCTAGTGCGTCGTCTTCGTCTAGTGCGTCGTCTTCGTCTAGTTCATCGTCTTCGTCTAGTTCATCGTCTTCGTCTAGTTCATCGTCTTCGTCTAGTTCATCGTCTTCGTCTAGTTCGTCGTCTACATCCAGTACGCCTTCTGAATCCAGTACGCCTTCCGAAACAGCTAAAGATTTTGAAAAAAAATCCGACAGCGTATCGATCTATACAAATATAAACAAAACAGGAAATCTCCGTTATCCTAAAACCAATATTAAAAAAGGTAACCCATTCTATTTGATATTTGGTTCAATAATTTTGAGTGTTTCCATTTTTCTACTATTGAAAAAATACTAAACCCAAAATTCTCTCAAGGAGATACATTCTTCTTGAGTTTTTTTATTCTTGGATACTACATTTCAAAATGATTAAGAAAAACTCTATGTGATGGAGCTATCTAAGTTTCTCTGTTAGTCAGCTAATTTAATATATTAATTAACTAGTAATAGTGTATAATCGTTTTGTAAAAGGAGGTCTTCATCAATTGTAAAAATGTTGTTTAAGAGCAACTCGCTTATTTTTGTCGTCGTCTCACCTAAAAGAATGAACCTTTCAATTTCATTAAAAGGAATTGTTTCAATTAGAAGTTTTGCAGCCAGACGACTTTTATCAAACAATGATCCTTCTATAAAAAAACTGATCTCTTTTTATGACTTAATTCTGAATCTCCAAGAAATAGAATTCCTCCAATTCATCAAGAATAGTAATAATTTTTGTTCGAGATATGAATAAAGTCTCCTCAAAATAGCTAGCAGATAAATACTCGTTTGAGATTAGCAAACTTAATAGAATAAACAAAAAATTTCATCATGTGAATACTGGAAGTTGCTTGGACTAACTCTTAATTGCATCGAAAGAATCATTTCTTCTATTTTCTTATTTTTTAGCAATAAAAAACTTTTCTTTTTATTCTGACCAACTTCTCAAACTGATTCTTCTTTAGAAACTAATCTACTTTATATAGACTTTATCTAACCTCCCGTTCATTGATTTGTAGACTAAGAGCAATATCTTTCACTGGTACGTATTCTTTCATTTGCAAAAGATAATGAAGTATTTTGATTTCTCTACTTTTTAATTTCATTTTATTCCTCCCAGTTCATAAAAAGATTTCATATTGAAAGTAAAGCGTTTTCTATCTATTACATAACTTTTTTTGTAATATCATCTTACAAGGATAAGATATCAATAACTACCTTAGACTTAGAAAGTAGATTTTAGTTTCAGAAACAAAGCGATCAAAAGATTGAATCATCAATCTTTTGATCGCTTAAATTTTTTTACTTTTTTTCAGTATTAAGATAGCAACAACAAATTTCAATTGATAGTCGTTAGTTTTCAGCTATTGTTTCGTCCTAGTTAAAAACATAATATTACCTTTTTAAACCTATAGATCTCGAATACCAGAATATAGTGCCACACTCAGCAATTTTCTGTTTGGTATTTTTGTTATAACATGAGCAGCAAGTATTAGAAAGAGGTGCTCTTTATCGGAAAGATGGATGATTAAAGGTATCAAAAAAACGTTTTACAGCTTTCCAATACCTCGTTTTATTTTATTTAATCCTCAGACACGATGAAGCATCCATCTTATCACTCAGTAGTTTAAACTTCTGATAATAAACTTCATATTCTTCAACAGCTTTTTGCTCAGGTGAATAAATTTTTTTGACATGGTTATATTTTTTCCATATCTCTGATGAAAGCTGTCCGGTAGAAGCATGAATCGCACAGATAAGAGCACCAAAAGCTGGACCCTCATCGATTGCTAAAACTTCGATCTCGGAGTTGAATATGTCTGCAAACATTTGTAACCAAAGAGGATTTTTCACTACGCCTCCAGTAATCCGAAATTTTTGCACCTGTTTATCGGATAAATCCCTCATAGTTTGATATACGTTCTTAAGCGAAAAGGCCACTCCTTCCAATACCGACCGAATCAAGTCACCATCATTGTGGTACGCCTTCATTCCAACAAATTCCGCAGACATTTTTGCATTGTAATAGGGACTGCGTTCGCCAAAAAGATAGGGTAAGAAAAGTACCCCCTTACTTCCAATAGAGCTTTCTTCAGCTTTCTTCGTTAGTGTCTCGAAATCCTCACCAGGTGCAAACCTCTCTTTGAACCAATCTAAGGAATAGCCCGCGGAAAGTGTAACACCCATTTTGTAATCTTGTTCTTCAATCAATGAATTGAAATAGTGATACTTTCCTACTTGGTTCATACTGTCATTGGAGTAGGTCAAAAATAACGCCAGAAGTTCCGACTGAAATAAGTCCCTGCTCTTCAATATTATCAATTGTACCTAGTGCACCACAAGCATTGTCGGCCCCACCCATGATCACAGCAAAGTTCTTAGTAATGTTAAACTTTTCCTTTATCTGCTCAGTAGGCACACCCGCACTGTCAGTAGAATACAACAGTTCAGGACATTGATCTAAACGGATATCAAACCTTGTCAGTATCTCCTCATCCCATTGATGTTTCCTGACATCATACATGATAGTCCCTGATGCATCGGAATAATCTGTGCAAACTTTACCTGTAAGATAATAAATGAGGTAATCCTTCGGCATCATGAATTTCCAAACCTTTTTCCAGTTTTCCGGCTCATTTTCCATCACCCATAGTATTTTTGGTAACGTAAAACCCTCTAAAGAAATATTTTTTTCTACCGATAATAGGTGAGGTAGAATATCGGTGTTTAACTGTTTCACCTGCTCAGTTGTTCGAACATCATTCCATAGAATCGCCGGACGAATAGGGATCCCTTCCTCATCAATCATCACCAAACTATGCATCTGTCCAGAGAAAGCGATAGAAACGATATTCTCTTTTATTTGAGGATATCTTTCCAACATTTCACTGAAAGCGCGATCAAACGCTCGCAGCCAATCGGTTGGATTTTCTTCACTATAGCCTTCCTTTTCTGAAATGATAGAGAAAGAACTACTTGAATTACCGAGTATTCTTCCCTGATTATCAGCCAAGATGATTTTTAAAGAGCTTGTTCCTAAATCAATGCCTAAATAATAATCCATCGTGCATGCTCCCTTAATTTATTTCGTAAGTAGTAATCGAAGAATACTTGTGACATAGATGATCCTTTTTCTCATGGACATAATTGGGAATTTGCTGCATTTCAAAAGTAATCCCCATGAAAGGTTCAATTGGTATCTCTCGATTTAAAAGTACGGGCTTATCAATACTATTTAAAGTGTAGACGACACAAGCTTCCTGATTAGAACGAATTGTTAAGCGATTGTCTCCAGTATCATTTTTTAGTTTTATTTTTGTTCGCATAAAATCGGGATCGGTAAAACGATAGGCCAGATTAATCCCATTTCCGCAGAGTTTCGCTAACTTCTTTTCTGTACCCAAGGCCTTTTTGATCTGTACTTCCTTTTGAAAATTATAGCTTTCGTATTCGCCTGTAGGTTTCACGTATTCCTGCGTAGGAACAAGCTGTGCATCAATAAGTTGAATTTCTGCATCATCAATTGTCAACCAATGGTTTTCAATCGTTTTTTTGTTGTGATTCAAGTTGAAATAGGAATGATTCGTCAGATTACAAATCGTCGGCTGTTCTGAATTTCCATGCATTTCAACAATGAAGGTGTTTCCTTCTAATCGATAGTATATGGTGAAGTCCATGTCTTCGTATACAGAATCAGTGTCAAAATAAGACAATCTATATGCAGTTTCATCTATTTTTTTAACGGACCATTGCTTAAATTGAAGACCTTCTTTACCACCATGAAGATGCAAATCTCCTTCGTTTGTATCCAATCTAATTTGCTTTTCATCGCTATTCAAATAATATGGCGGAAAAGTACGCCCCGCATTTCGTCCGATTGTTGCACCTAGAAAATAAGGATTGGACTGATAGGTTTCACTATCAGAATAATGAAGCACGAAATTTGTTTGGTTATTCTTCTTTTCTAATTTAGTAATACAACCGCCTAGATCTAAAAACTCGACTAAGATAAATTCATTCTCTAATGTATATTTCTTCATCTAACTTATTCTACCTCCATGTTCAATGAAAGAAAGACAGAAACAATATTTTCTACCGACCGCGATCGAATCGTGTTCACACCTAGTTGGTCTGTATAATCAGAAAATGTCTTCTCTCCTTACCAATCAAAAACTGCTTTCTTTATCGATATTGTTTTGTACTTCTGCCACTACTTTGGCGTATCTCTCAGGATTGCTGCCAAAGCGCCCAACAAAAACACCATCAACTTCTTTGTTTCGAACGATCAATGTAGCATTCTCAGGACTAACTGCTCCGCCATAAATTATTCTAACTTTCTCGGCCGATGCTAAATCGAACATTTTCGCCAGAACTTTTCGAATCATTCCGCAGACGAGATGAATGTGCGGTGCGCTCGCTGCCTTGCTTTTATTCACTGCCCAAATCGGCGTATAAGCGATCACTAAAGTCTCCAAATCTTCCTTCTTCACTTCATAAAGATCATTAAATAATTGTAAGTAAAGAAAGGATTCAATCTCTTCGAAATCGCTTGTCTGTTCCACTTCGCCCACACATAAAATCGGCTTCAAGCCTTTTTCAAGGGTCAAACGCAATTTCTTATTAATCGTTGTATCCGTCTCATGAAAGTATTGTCTTCTTTCCCAATGCCCAAGTTCTACGTAATCCCCTTTGATATCCAATAACGATTCAATTGAATACTCGCCGGTATATGCTCCGGATGCGTAAGCACTGATGTTTTGCGCTCCTAAATGTATATTGGTATTCCATAAAACTTTTGATACTGGATAGAGCATGGCCATCGATGGCAGCAAAATCTTCTCAATATTCTGATCATCTCCTAAAAGTTCGACTAATTGTTCGGCAAAGGTTACCGCCTCAACTTCGCGATTTTGTCTCATTGCCCAACTCATTACGACTACTGGTTTACGTTTACTCATTTTTCGCTCCTCCAGTTTATGCTATTGATTCTTATTGATTCTTGAATGCTTCCCAATCCTTCATGAAGGCTGCAATACCCGCATCAGTCAATGGGTGACTCCATAATTTAGGGAATAATGATCCCGGGATCGTAGCGATATCCGAAACTGCCACTGCAACTTTTTCTACATGTTCTAAACCACGAACACTTGCTGAAATAATCTCAGTCTTCAATCCATACGTCTCCAAAATCGTTCGCAACTTCTTAATCAACGTTAGGCTGTCTGTTCCAGTATCATCCAATCTGCCTAAGAATGGACTAATGTATGTTGCGCCAGCTTTGGCTGCCATCAACCCTTGTGCAGCGGTAAAAATCAATGTGACATTTGTTTTGATTCCTAATTTTGTCAATTTGTTTACTGCTTCCAAACCTGCTTCGGTCATTGGGATTTTCACTACGATATTTTCTGCCCATTGTGCAATATTTTTGGCTTCTTTAATCATGCCTTCCGAATCTAAACTGATAACCTCTGCACTGACAGGACCTTCTACCGTTTCACAAATTTCTTTGATGACTTCCTCAAAATCTCGACCTTCTCTTGCAATGATTGTCGGATTGGTCGTTACTCCATCAACTAGGCCTAATTTGTTGATTCGTTTGATTTCATCTACGTTTGCTGTATCTAAAAAGAATTTCATTTTTTCTCCTTTACTTGCTGAACAATTTCAACAATGTTCTTAAATTTTTCTGGATCATGTCCAAATCTTCCAACAAAAACACCATCCACATGTTCATTTTCGATTAAGTCATTCACGTTATTCTGACTAACAGAACCGCCATATATGATTCTTATTTTCTGAGCAATTGAATGACCATAATGGTCGGTCAAAATATTTCGAATCATCTCATGTACATGGTGTACATAGCTGGCTGATGCGGCTTTTTCCTGTCCAATCGCCCATACGGGTTCGTAGGCGATGACCAATTCTGTTAATTCTTCTGGGGTGACCCCACTTAAGTCCACAATCAATTGCTTCTTCAAGTGTGCTTTCACCTGGTCCTTTTCGTGCATACTTTCTCCAATACATAAAACAGGACGTATCCCGTTTTTGAAAGCAAGCTTTACTTTTTCGTTTATTATTTCGTCCGTCTCGTTAAAGTATTTCCGTCGTTCAGCATGCCCCAACTCAACATAGCTACCTCCCATATCACAAAGTGATTCTACTGAGAATTCTCCTGTTAACGCACCATTTTCCATAAAGGCGATATTTTGAGACCCAAACTCAATGAATGAATTACTTAGACACTGTCCAACCTCCCGTAAGGTTCCCATACTGGGAAACATAAATAAATCAGTGTCTGCAAAGTGATTACAAAGCTCCTTCAACTTCTGGGTATATTTAATAGTGGGTTCTAGTTCGTTCATATATATTTTTAAACTAATTCCAACAATTGGTTTCCTCATCACTATCTCCCTTTATTTTGCTAGATTTTTTTCATAATCCATTATCTGATTAATTTTCCGTTCAGATCTTGTTCCGGCTTCAAAAGATTGAGATAAGTATTCCTCCAATAATAGTTTGGCAGAATCGATTCCCTGAACGAAAGCTCCAAACGTAGCAATTTGTGCATTATTGCTTAATTGCGCACGTTCAGCTGAATAAATATCAGTCAATTGCGCGGCACGGATACCTGGAACTTTGTTCGCGGCGATCGCCATTCCAATCCCTGTCCCACAACATAATATCCCACGATCAATCGTTTCGGATTTCACTGCTTTCGCCACTTCAAAAGCGATTGCCGGATAATCAACGGGTGAATCACTATAGTAACCAAAATCGATAACCTCATAACCTAATTCTTCTGCATACTCCTTCAAAGTATTTTTAAATTCAACCGCATTTTCATCTGCACCAAAACCAACCTTCATCATAATTCCTCCTTTTAAATATTCGTGCATTGCTTCAAAAATAATTGCAACCGAAGTCGCACCAGCATCCTGTTTATCTAACGATCGCTCTCCTAAAAATTTTGCTCTACCAAATTTTGCAGGATATTTTTTGGTTTTTTCAACCCCTTCATAGGCCGCCTGAACGGCCTCCTCCAAAACCTCTAAAAAATCAACCGATTGTGTCTTTTGAAAAACATCTGCAACGGGGATTAAAGAATCTAACATGGTCTTATCTCCTAATTGCGCTTTGCCTCTTTTTTGAATCATCGCCACCGCTTCTCGAAGACCGGCACCAAATTCTTCAACCGACAAGTCCTCTTTTTTTCCGGCAGCCTTCCCTACTCCCAAGAATAAAGAGCTGAAAATAACTCCTGATGCGCCTCCCATTGATTCCATCATCGCCATCCCGGCTTTTTTGAATACCTGATCAATATCTGTAATCGAATCATTCTGCAGAACGTCACAAATAGCTTTCGCACCACTAGACATCCCGATACCATGATCACCATCACCGATCGCACGATCGATGTCACCTAAATACTCTTCCTTTTTAATCAATTCCTCAGCTGTGAAAATCAACATCGCTTTCGCTTTTTCACTAGTCAATCTTTCCATCAATAGTCCTCCTTGTGAAAATAGCAGGGACTGTAGGCATCCATTTGATACATTTCTTTTAACTCCTCTGTCAACACCTGCACTGTAATAGAGAAACCTGCCATCTCCTGTGTTGTACAAATACTTCCAACGACAGTATCGTAGACATTAAAATTTTTTCCCCTTAACAGCTTGTCCACTTCGTGATTAACTGTATACAACTCTAGATGCGTAGTAGCGCCCAAACCATTAATACAGACAATGACTTCTTTTTCTTCAAATAGCATTAGTTCTATGAGAAGCTTATCGACCATCCGTTGAACCAAGCTTTTAGCATCCAGCATCTTCATCCGTTCAATTCCTTGTTCACCGTGAATTCCTAGACCAAACTCGATTTCATCATCGGCCAACTCAAAATTCTTTTGACCATTAACAGGATTTGTCCCAGGAGAAATTCCAACACCGATTGAGAAAATACGTTGATTTGCACTCTCTCCAACTCTCAAACACTCTTCTAAAGAGCATCCTTGAGCTGCTGCCGCTGCGACTTCTTTAATGACGAATAAGTCACCGGCAATTCCGCGACGCTCTCTTTGTTCTTCTTTTCCAGCTGATGCCACATCATCCGCGATCGGTAAATTATACGCTTTAATATCTTCCATCTCTGCTAGTTCAACACCCATGTCAAAATTTAGGACATCACCCGCATAATTTCCAAAAAGACAAATTACACCCGCACCCTGATCCGCTTGTTTGATTGCTTCCAAAACGGTTCCTGGGGTTGGTGCAGCAAAAAAATTGCCTATTGCTACCGCATCCACCATATTTTTCCCTAGCAATCCAAAGAAAAGAGGTTCATGACCACTTCCTCCACCACTGACGATCCCGACTTTCCCTGCTTTTTTTTCCTTTCGAAAAAGAACTTGAGAATTTTCAGATGATCGAGCAACCCTTTTTCCTTCAGCGGCTATAAATCCGGCCAGCATATCCTCAATCAACGTTTCTTTTGAATTCAAAATTTTTTTCATAAGAGCCTCCCACGGTATACTTAAAGCGCTTTACGATTAAAAATAACCGAAAGCGCTTTAGTAATTTGTGCACTAACGATCCATAATAACTCGTTTCACATTAGGATCAGTAAACACGTCATATTCATCATAACTAGGAGAAGAAAACTCACTGATCACTGCACCGTCTTTTCCAGCCTTAAACCAATGTTTTAATTTAGGATCAATCGTATATTGTTCTCCCGGCAATAAACGATATTCTTTACTTGCGGTATAGTATTCTTGACTATTTTTTGGAATACTTACACTAATTTTTTCAGGATCTAACGGTTCATCAGACTCTACATAAAGATAAACCTCGCCCCAACGACAGCGAAACGTTTCTTGTTTGCCTTCGTGACCATTCCAATCTGGATGTAAATGTTCTGGACATGTTTGATTTGGCAGTAAAACCATTTCTTTCGCACAATATCGAGCATTATTTACATACAGAATCAAGTTCAAACCTTCTTCTTCCAAATTATCTAAACCAAAATCTGCATAATCCACTGATTCTAACTCTTCATCTGTGAGAACGATTTGAGATTTTTTGTATAGATCCTTCACTGCCTGTTTGTATTCTTCAGTTGCTCCACTCATAGTTATTACCCACCTTAACTAATTTTTATATCAGACAAATCAATGTCTTTTTCATCTTCTGCTTGAATCTCTTTCACATCGTCGTAATCGACTTGCTTCTTCAATACTAATAATAAAACAGCATCTACTATTGAGCCGATCATTAATGCCGCAAACCACCCAAGAGGATTTGTCATCGTTACCATGGCAAACAAACCACCGTGAGGAACTGGAGAAGCTGCACCCCAAATCATGCTCAATGCACCCCCGATACCTGCACCGATACCTGTAGACACAATACACCGCCATAAATCATTAAAGATAATTGGATAACATCCTTCGGTAATCATACATACTCCCATCGGAAAAGCGGTCTTTAATGTCTCTACTTCCATCCGGTTGTAAATGTTCTTTTTAAAGATCTTTTGCAAGAAGAAAGCAATGGACATTCCAAAAGGCGTGACCATAGAGGCCAACATTAATACTGCCATTGGTTCATTGATTCCTTCTGACTGTAAGGACAATAAAAATGCGAAGACCACTTTATTGATCGGTCCGCCATAATCGATAGCAGATAATACACCGACGATTAATCCAAACATTAGTTTTTGACTTGTATCCAACCCTAATAAGAAATTATTCAATGTGTCTGTAAGAGCTGAAATTGGGAAACCTAAAACGAAATACATAATGAATCCAACGACTACGGATGAAATAAAAGGAATGATCAACATTGGTTTCAAGCCTTCAGCCCACAACGGTACTTTAATTTTTTCTTTTAAGAATTTGGTCAAGTAGCCAGCTATATACCCGCCAATAAATCCACCAATAAACCCTGCATTCATATTGATAGAAATCAGCCCAACGAGAAACCCTGGTGCGATCCCGGGTTTATCGGAAATCGAGAATGATATCCCAGTTGCGATAACTACCGGCAGCATTCCTAGTACTAATCCACCCATCGTGTACATCACATCAAAGAAATTGTAAGATTCTTTGATATCATTAATTGTTGCACCGCCTAAGAGACTTCCAATTGCTAACAAAAAACCGCCGCTAACAACAATTGGAATTAAATATGAAATAGCTGTAAGTGCATGCTGTTTTAAATTTGTAAACAATTTCCCGCTTTGCTTTGTGTCCGTCATTTCCATCGCATCCTTTCGTTATTGGTTTACAATTTCTTCAATTTTTTCAATAAATTTGTTCGGAGATTTAATAACTACTTCTGTAGGTATCTCAATGACGCGCAAGCCTTCAAAGCGTTCCTTACCTCTTACTTTTACATCGGCAGCGATCACAACCACATCCGCCTCCTTAATAGCACTTTCTGGAATCGGATTTTCAGTTCCAATTGTTCCTTGCGTTTCTACATGAATGTCGTGTCCGGCTTTTTTAGCTGCATTTTCCAGTTTTTCTTTGGCAATATACGTATGGGCAATTCCTGCAGTACATGCTGCTATTCCTACGATTTTCATATTTCTCCTCCTATAAAAATGCTTTTTTCATCTCTGATACATTTTTGGCATTGAGTAATTGTGCAACTACTTCATCATTTCCTAATTTTCCAGCTAAGGCCGCTAACATTCGTAGATGCTCGTTTTCACCTCCATCTCCAGCCTTTACACAAAATAAACAAACAATTCGGACTGGTTTTTCGTCTAATGTTTCCCAAGGAATCTCATTTTTGAATTCACCGATTGCAATCCCATTAGTGATAACGCTTTCACTTTGACCATGAGGGATCGCAATAAAATTGCCGATCCCCGTCTTTCCAAGCGACTCGCGATAGTAAATATCTTTAACGAATCCATCTATTTCCTTAATGTATCCTTTATCAAGTAGAAGCTTCGCTAAGTAGTGAATCGTATCTTCTTTGGAATTGCCAGGAAGTTGAACGCCCATGATTTCTTCATCCAAAACCTGCTCTAAATTAATTTCTTGCATGATTTACCTCCAAATAGTCTTCTTATTTATGGTAAAGATCTGCTTTGTTGTCCGATTTGAACAACTTAATTTTATGCAACGCGGTCTTCTTAGATTCCTCAATACAATCCGGGAAGATCACATTTGGTTCACGAATTTCTAGATTACCATTATTTAAGATTTCTCTTAGTTTTTCTGTAAATGAAATCTTAATATCAGAGGAGATGTTAATCTTTGAAATTCCCAATTCAACAGACTCGCCAATTTCTTTATCTGGATTACTTGATCCTCCATGTAAAACTAATGGAATATCTACGACTTTGATGATTTCACGTAAAATGTCCAGGCGTAATTTTGGTTTAACATCTTTTGGATAAATTCCGTGAGCCGTTCCGATAGCAATTGCTAAAGAATCAATCCCTGTTCTTTCAACAAATTCTTTTGCTTTTGCTGGATCCGTATAAATAACTTCACTTACTCCGCCTTCTACCGTGTTTCCAGTATCACCGATTGTTCCCAGCTCTGCTTCAACAGATACACCAACCGCATGAGCCGCTTCAACGACTTTCTGTGTTACAGCAATATTTTCTTCGAAAGGCAAGTGCGAGCTATCAATCATTACTGAGGTGAATCCTAACTGAATCGCGTGTATCACTTGATCAAACGAAGCTCCATGATCCAAATGGATTGCAACTGGAATCCGGCTATGATTTGCTTCATAAATGACCTGACTAATAAAACTGTCTCTCAAAAACTCCAACTCTAATGGATGAATCGCCATCATGAACGGTGACTTAGCTTCTTCACAGGCATCCATTGCCGCTGACAGCAATTGACCTGAGCCAGCATTGAATGCTGGAACAGCAAAATGATGTTCCTTTGCTACGTCCAACATTTCTTTTCCACTAATTAACATATAACTACCTCTTTCTTTTTCTTTCTTTTTCTTTCTTTTATTTTCTTTTTACACACACAATGTACTACTTTATTTTCTTTTAGTCAACAATATTTTTAAAAAGAAAAAAATTTTTTGTGCTTTTCTTAAAAACCAAATATTTATGTTGGATTTAGGGAAGGTTTTTTATATCTCTTCTTTTTCTTTTTACACGCATATTTTTTCTTTATTTTTCTTTTAGTATGACTTATAATGAAAATCAAAGGAGTAGATATTATGTTAGCTACAGAAAGAGAAGAGTTCATTCGTAAACTGATCTTAGAAAAAAGAGTCGTTTATGTTAATAATTTGGCAGATGAGCTAGGAGTTACTCGTCCGACGGTTAGAAACGATTTGGACAAATTAGTAAAAAAGCATAATGACCTAACTAGAATCCATGGTGGGATTATGCTCAAAGAAGAAATTATGGGTAAAGATCTTACAGATGGAATTACCGAATACAGTGAACGTGCATTCGTCAATAAAGAAGAAAAAAAAGCAATCGCCAAAAAAGCGATAGAATTTGTAAAGAAAGGAGATACGATCCTATTAGACTCCAGTTCTACCTGTTTTGAATTTGCATCTGAATTGGTGACGTTCAGTGAACAGCTTACCGTGATTACGAATGGAATATCTACAGGCGCAATTCTAAAACAAAATCGACATATCAATGTGTTAGCCATCGGTGGACTGCTTAAAGCAAATTCAAATACAATTTATGACGAATTTTTCAGTCCTATTTTGGACAATTTTAATATAGACACCTATTTCTTTTCAGCTTCGGGACTTTCATTGGATGGAGGATTTTCCGAAAATAATTTGATGGAAGTAAAACATAAACGCACAAACGTGATCAATTCAAAAAAATCGATCGCATTAGTCGACAGTACAAAGTTCAATAAGGACTCCAGTTCTACATTTTGTACATTCGAAGAAGTAGATATACTGATCACCGATGCTAATTTGGACAAGAGTATTGAACAGCAATTCGATTCACGTATAAAGATTATTAAAGCCGATAGTTAAATTTACTAACATGTGAATACTCAATCACTAAATGCGAAACAATTAAAGAGCCCATTCTTTTTTTAGGATTGTGCTCTTTTTGCTTTTACTTCATTAATTGATAAATGTTTCATTTCCTCATACCTCTTTGCTTTTTGTTACTCTAATCCATTTATCTTAATCTGGTGATTATCGTGTAACTTAATTTAAAATTGGATTAAAGCTCACCTTTCTTTTAAAAACTCCCCTAACTAGGATTCAACTATTTATTGATCCTAATTAGGGGAGTTTTATCATTATCTAGCATTTTTCTCTCATATTTATTTTTCTAAGAAATCATTTCATCCGTTCGCTAAATTATTTCTGTTAAGGTGCCTTCAAATAGCTCTTTTAAATAGACAACAAGTTCTTCTAACTCCTGTTCCCTATTTAATAATGCCTCTAATAATAAAGGCATATTAAATCCAGCTAGCAAAGAAATATTTTTTCCCTTCTTCTTTAGAACCGTTGCAACATTTGTTGGCGTTCCTCCAACAATATCAGTCAAAATCAACGTGCCTGTTTCTTTATCCAATGACTGATAAGCTACTTCCGCAGCCTCTATTGTCATTGATAAATCCATCATCTCAGTCAATGTGAAATAGGCAGTATTTTTTTGTTCACCGATGACCATTTCAGCACTTTTTAATGCTTCCTTAGCGTAATTTCCGTGACTTCCAACGAGTATTGCGATCATTTTATCACTTCCCTTATCTTGGCCTCATATCTATACTGACTTCATTCGATTTTTCATTTTTAGCACGTTCCAAAATCGAATCATTTAAGAAACATTCAATGATTGTAAAAGCCATTGCTTTAGCGGAGCGTTCGATGGCTGTATGGCTAATAGGCTGATTAGCCAGTCTTTCATATTCTGGAGTGTGTAATGATACCCGTGTCTTATTCAAGCTAAAGTATGGGTTTGTCGTTGGGATTATTTGACTAACATTTCCAAAATCAGTTGATCCAAAATCATCTGGAAACCCTGTTAACACTTCCTCGCCTTGCTCTTCCAAAGCCTCACGACAAATATTTCCTAATGTTTCACTAAAGGTACGGGCGGCGTAGCCTTTTTCTTCAATAATATTTGCCTTACAACCGGTTGCTAAAGCAGCAGCTTGAATACAACTCTTCACTCTCTCAACTAATCTAGACATTTCTCGATCTTCCATACAACGAATACTGTATTGAATTTTAGTATAGTCTGGAATAACGTTACTGGCATTACCGCCATCAACAATGTATCCTGACATACGGACATCCGAGGTCACCTGCTGGCGTAAAAATCCAATCGCATTGAAAAAAAGATTTGCTGCATCCAAAGCATTAATACCTTTAAAGGGCTGACTTGCAGCATGTGCAGACTGTCCAAAAAATTCGATTGTAAATGAATACGTAGTCGTACATCTACCAGCAATTCGTGTAGTTCCTGAGGTAGGATGCACCATCAATGAGGCATCTACCCCATCAAATACACCCGCTTCCAGTAATTTTATTTTCCCGCCACCGCCTTCTTCTGCGGGTGTTCCAATAATAGAAACTTTTCCAGAAATATTGAACTTCTCCATCGCCCTCTTTGCAGCTAGATAGGTACCTAGAGCGGATGTACAAATAATATTGTGTCCACATGCATGACCTAATTTAGGCAATGCATCATATTCTGCCAGTACTGCAATATGTCTTTCTCCTTTCCCCTGTGTGAACGAGGCGCTAAAAGATGTATCTAGTCCTCCAAAAGGAATAATAACTTCATTCCCCTTCTCTTTTAAGTAACTCGTCAATTTCTCTACTGCCTTGAATTCTTTATATCCCAACTCAGGATTTTCGTGAATATACTCACTGATCCGAATTAAATCTAACTTATTCTCTTCAACATTTTTATAAATTGTATTTTTAACGTCTGACTGCATGATTTCCTCCCTAGAATAATCCGACTAGTGCCCCTAATAATGAAAAGACTAAAACACCCAATAAAATAGTTGTATACTTAACATTTCTTTTCTTGATTAAATAGTACAGAATAAATACTGCAGCTATCGGTAGAAGTCCCGGAAGAATCTGATCCACATAGGATTGAATTGTCGTTTTTTCTCCATTCACCATCAGAAAAGGCTTCAGTTCCAGCTTGACATATTGAGAAGATAGAATTCCCATCATGAACATTCCTAAAATACTAGATGCCATAATAAACTGATTAATTCGACCGTCTTTCAACACTTGCAAGATACTCTTCCGACCTACTTTATAGCCTAAATGCCATAGATAGTAGCTAATGGTGGATGTAATCAAACTAACTACGACAAAGGGGCCTAACCCGGCGATCCAGCTTCCAGCAGAAGCCAATGGCAAAAATAATCCTATAACGATTGGACGAATAGTTCCCCAATCCACCGTATCTCCGATTCCAGCCAATGGACCCATGAAGCCCGTTTTTAGACCAGTAATCATATCATCTGAGATCTCTTCGCCTTTTGCTCGTTCTTCTTCCATCGCTATTACAATTCCGTGGATTAGGCTTCCCCAAATGCCTTCAGTATTAAAAAAGGTCAAATGACGTTTAAAAGCTAAGCTTAATTCTTCATCATCTTTATACAGCTTTTTCAAAATCGGTGCGAGACAGCCGACAAAAGATAAACTTTGTAGTCGTTCGAAAGAGTTTGACAGCTCACATGTGCCTAACCAAAGCATCCATGATCGTCGGATATCTTTTTTTGTTAACAGCTTCTTTGTATCTACTTGATTTTCATTCATTATAAGATCCCCGCTTCCTCAGATGAATTTGATTTAGTAAACGTGATATGCAGAAAGGCCATGAATATCCCAAGTAATGCGAAAGCAATGGTGTTTACTTGCTGAGCATACTGGAATAAGAAGAAACCTAAAACAAAATATGGCAGAATTCCTTTTTTCCCAATGACTGAAATCGTGATTGCAAATCCTAACGCTGGAAGAATTCCTCCCGCAACCTGAAGTCCTGTCATAATCCATTCTGGAATAAAGTTCATAAAGCTTTTTACCGCATTTGGTCCTAAATAAATCGCTATCGCTACAGGAATGATGTAAATAAATATCAAAGACAAAGTAGGATATAAAAAGTGTGCACGCATAATTCCTTTAGTATTAGCTTTTTCTGCATAGCTATCTGCCATGTGGACCCAAGCAGCATTAACCGTTCTACGAATATAGTCCAGCAGAACACCCAATAGTCCAACCGGAACTGCTAAAGTAACCGCAACTTCTGGAGACAAATTTGTTTGAATAGCAATTGGAAGAGCGATAAATGTAGCTAACACCTGATCTGTAGGTATATTTCCTCCGGGTTGTATCACACCCATATAGATAGCCTGGATAGCTGCGCCAATAATCATTGCCTGAGGAACATCGCCCAAGACAATCCCAATCAACAACGCCCCAAACAAAGGAATATTTTTGGGCCATGTATATAGGATCCCCATTCGACAAAAACAAAATAGTATACCTAAAATAATTGCCTGAAAAATCGTCATGTTCTTTCCTCCTACTATTTAAATTTGTTTTCTATATCTTTTAAACTAACTTCTTTTTCTTCAGGTACCGTTTGAAGATAGATACGAATACCCTCCGAAGCTAAATTTTGAAGATCATTATACTCATTCTTTGTTAACGTGACATTCTTGAACACAACAACTCTTTCTGGTCCACCACCAATACCGCCAATTTGAACCTTTTCAATTTTTGTATTCGCTTTCATTCCTTTTAGTAACATAGGAATGTTTTTAAAAAGAATGATCGTATGTTTTAACTCTCGCCCATTTAAGGTATCTTCTATATCATTTACCCCTCTAACAATCAGCTTTACACCATTTGGGGCCGCCATTTTGAACACTTCAATCATGAATTCATCTTGTGACAAATCATCATCAAAAATAATGACCTCACTTGCACCGACCTGTCCAATCCAACGAGTAACTACCTGTCCATGCAGCAGGCGGCTGTCTACCCTTACTAAACCAATTTCTGTCATCTTACTTCCCCCTATTTTTATTGAATTTAATCATTGATGAAAATGTGATATACTAAAAATGAAATTTTTTCATTTTCATCTACGATTAATAAATATATTTTTATTATATAGAATATTTTCGAAAAGTAAACACAATAAATCGAATTTTTTCGATATTGATTTAGGAGGAACATAATGGTCTACTTAGAAAGCGTTATTCAAACAAATTATCCAACAATGACAAAAAAAGAAAAAAGAATCGCTGACTACTTACTAAAGAGTCCAGAAGAAGCCAAAACAAAGACTATTTCCGAGATATCGGAAATCTGTGGAGTTGCTGAATCAACCGTCTTTCTTTTTTCGAAGAAAATTGGACTATCTGGATTTAAAGAATTGACTGTTCTTTTATCAAATAGTTCGAAGAAAAAAATTTTTGAAGGAATCTATGAAGAGGATAGTTTTCAGGCGATCGCTGAAAAAGTATTAGAGGTTTCAACACAATCTTTGGCTACTACCGCTAGCTTGCTTGACTATGAACAATTACAACAAGTAGTCAATACGTTAATTCAAGCTAATAAGGTTGTCTTCTTCGGACTCGGCGGGTCTGCGCCAGTAGCTCTGGATGGATTTCATAAATTCTTGCGCTCACCTCTAGAAGTAGAGTTTAATATGGATTACCACATGCAATTGCTCAAAGCAGGAAAACTCACGAAAAAAAGTTGTGCAATTATTGTATCTCATAGTGGCGAGAATTCTGATATCCTTCGAATTGCCGATATTTTGAAAAAAAATGATGTACCGATTATCGTGATAACCAGCTTCAATAATACTTCATTGGTTAAAGTTGCTGATTTCACACTCATTGCAACAACTGAGGAACTAAAATATAAAAACATGGGAATCTATACAAGAAGATTAGCGCAAATGCTAATCATGGATCTTTTGTTTACCTTAGTCATGACCTCTGACGATACCTTATCTATCCCTAGTTTAGAAAAAATACAAGACGCGATACACTCAACTAAGTAGAAATTGGATAATCATTTATAAAAGAAAAAAGCAGAAAATCCCGACTGTGGTAAAAGTTTCCATTGTTTTCGAGTTTTTCTGCTTTTTTTATCTTTTTAATCCAAGCTCAATCTCTTTAAATCCTTGATTCTGCCCTTCTCACGCTTTTTTCCGTTCTTTCCTCTAGAATTTTTTGCAACTCTTCCGTCAAAGCTTTGGTTTTTAAGGGAACACAATCGCAAGGATCATCGATATACATAATTTGATTTGTCTGTGGTGTAAATTTCTTCCATTCTGGCAAAGCCTTGCTATTCGGATCATGACACGCTGCAAAATTCGCCCAATATTTCGCCATTGTATTGCTTACTCGAACGTCACTTTCCCCATAATTGATGAACTCGCTATTTAAATTTTGAAAATGGTAGGCATTCTCACTGGCATGATAGGCGCCGTAATAATAAGGTTCTTTGCCTGGTGTGACTTTTTGGAAAATGTAAAAATAGGTCGGTGAGGTACGAAACTCAACAAGACAGGAGGTAAAATATCTCATATTTGCGATCGTATTGTCTGACCGAAAACGTCCTAACGCATACGCAGGTGATTGATCCAAATAGGCACCATATTTATTATAGATAGCAACCTTATGATCTGGATATTTGGTCGCCACTGTTTTTTCAAAACGTTCTTTTGTAACCTTTTCTCGTTCTCCAAGGAGAATGAAGGCTTCATCCGCTGTACAGCCGAGAATAATGGGAATATCATGAATCTTCCCAGCCAAGAAGGATTCCTCCAAACGAGCAGGGACTAATCGTCCGTCCACATAAGGACAAAACTCGGAGGCTTCGTAAGCTTCAGGATCACTTAACAGTTTTTCTGCGGAAACACAGAATAGCTCGTCTTCACTGACACCGATTTTTGCTAAATAATTTAAGCAGCGAGTTTGTTCCTGTGCTTCATTAATGTCCCATTCGTCATGATTAAAGGGCGATCCGCTTTGGGTGATCGCAGCATGGAAGAGTCCCTCTGCTGCCGGACAGGTCAATAAGACATTGATCGCTGAAGACCCGGCTGACACGCCAAACAGCGTAACGTTATTTGGATTCCCTCCAAAGCTTGAGATATTTTCTCTGATCCATTTTAGCGTGGCTAGCATGTCCTCAAGTCCAGCATTTGTCGCTTTTTGATCCGTTTTCTTTAGCTTTGGATGAGCCATAAAACCAAATATTCCAACACGATAGTTAAAGGTGACAACGATTACCTTTTGATTTTTGGCAAAATTACTTCCCTCACAGCCTGCTGAAGTGGAGGAGCCGTTCATATAGTGTCCACCATACAGCCAGACCATTACTGGCAGATTTTTCCCAGACGCGTTCTCTGGCGCATAAACATTGAGATACAAACAATCTTCGCTTGGCGCAGTTCGTTTTTCCGGCGGATACATCGCTCCTTCAGAGCTTCCTGGCAGTTGCATCGGACTAGCTTTAAAGCTACTAGCATCCAATACACCTTCCCATGTATCGGTTTCGACAGGAGGAAAAAATCTTCTTTCTCCAATTGGAGGTTTCGCAAATGGAATCCCCAGAAATTTATCTACACCGTTAATGTTTATTCCCTGCACTTTCCCTTTTGTTGTCTCGATGATTGGACTAGTCATTTATCAAACTCCTTTCGTAAATTAACTGTAAATATTGATGCTCACTGGAAAACCTTTTTTGCGACATCAAAGATATTGTCTCTCGCGATCTTAATCAACGATTCGTTCTCAATAGTTTCTCCCATCGATAATTGATTATAGAGCTCGATAAACATAGGCAGATTTAGCCCGCAGATAATGGTAATCGAGCGATTTTTCGACAGCCGCAATGCAGTCGTACAGGGACTTCCGCCAAACATATCGACTAGACAAATGATCTCCTTCGATACGTTCGAAATCTCCTGCTCAATCTTTTCATAGAATGTATCCCCAGAGTCTTCTGGTGTCAGAGAAACTGATGTTACCTCTGACACTTCGCCAATGATCATTTGCGCAGATTTCAAGAGACTTTCGCCAAAATCGCCATGTGTCAAAACAAGAATATGCTTTTCCATGTTCTCCTCCAATCCAGTTTTCATGCCCACAAACGACAACTTTTTAAAATAAACCAATCAGCGATCCTACTAGCGATACCGCAATGATCACTCCGATTACTAAGTTGTAGCTTTGACCCTTCTTCATGAAATATAGATAGATGGCCGCAATTACCAGTAGCGGCAGCATTCCCGGAAGAATTTGGTCTAATAATTCTTGGATGACGATTGGATTCGCATTACTTAACTTGATTTTGATCGGTATGGAAAGCTTGACATAACTGGCAGACAGAGCCCCCATCATAATAAGTCCTAAGATACTTGAGCCCGTGATCACCTTGTTGATCATTCCTGATCCTAGTAATGACTGGATTGATTCTCTGCCGACCTTATAACCGAATTTGAACATATTGTACCCAAGTGCCAAGCTGATAAATGAAAACAGGAACGGAAAAAGCCCGCCTAAAATATTTCCTGATTGTGCTAAAGTCACTGCTATCGAAAAGATAATCGGACGCAGTGTTCCCCAAATGATGGTATCACCAATCCCGGCCATTGGACCCATTAAGCCGGTTTTTAATCCAGAGAACATTTCATCCGGCAGCTCCGCCCCGCCAGCTCGCTCCTCCTCTAAAGAGCAAATCACTCCTAAGATCAATCCGACAAAAGTTCCCTCTGAATTGAAAAATTGCAGGTGCCGTCTAAGTGCGGCTTTGTATTCATCAGATTCACCGCTATAGAGTTCCTTCAAGGATGGCAGCAGGCTCACACAAAAAGACAAGGCCTGCAGTCGCTCATAAGAATTGCTTAGCTCGGTAGTAAAGACCCACCAAAAATAGGTTTTTTTCAAGGATTTCTTGGAAAGTGTCACTTTTTTCTCGTTTTCTACGACATTGTTCTCCATATCAGGCACCCTCACTTTCTGGTTTTCTTGAACTAACGACTAATATAGCGATACATAAACCAAATACAGCTGCTGCCATGGTGTTCAGTTCTAAATAGACGACAGCAAAATAGCCAATGATAAAATATGGCAGAATCGATTTTTTACCAATCGTATACACTACGATTGCAAAACCGAGGGCTGGTAACAAACCTCCTGCGACTTCCAACCCATGCATAATCCATTCTGGCAGAAAATCCATGATCGAATTCACTACATCTGAGCCAAACAGGGTCACGAGAAAAACAATTGGAAAGCGGAGAACGAATCCTTGGATGATCGGATAGATCACACCTTCTCTAAAGATTCCGCTGCCATTTCCACTTTCTGCAAAGGTGTCTGCTCTATGTATAAACATGGCATTCATAGTACGTCTGATCTGATCAATGAAAACACCAAGTACACCAAATGGTACAGCTAACACCACCGCCTGCTCCGCAGTTAGTCCTGATTTCAACGCAATTGGAATAGCGATCACCGAAGCCAGCGCCGGATCGGAGGGGATGTTTCCTCCGGGCATGATCATTCCTAAATAAACAAGCTGGATCGTTCCGCCTAAAAGTAATCCGGTCTTTAAATCTCCTGAAACTAACCCAAAAATCATTCCAATAAATAATGGCTGTCCAAAAACATCATAAAACCAATAACCGATCTTGCAGTGCCCCATAAAATAAAGTAGACCTGCTGTTAATACCATACCGAAATTTGAAGTCATTTTCACCTTACCCCTTTCCTAATTCATTTTGCTCAATGCGGCATTTAACTCAACCTTTGGTTCTGTCGGTAAAACGTGTAGATACACATGTGTCCCTTTGGATTGGATTTCCTTTAGTAATTCCGCATCCTCTTGATCAAGGGAAATTTGATTTAGGACGTTCACTCGGCCCGGTCCTCCGCCCAATCCGCCAATCTGCAGTGTCTCAATGGGAAACCCTAATAATTGTGCTTGATAGCTATCCTTGACTGACTTGAATAAAATCAATAAATCTTCTGCTCCAAATGCATCTTCTTGCCACTGCTTGACAGCATCATCAATGGTTTTGATCTCCACCTTGATTCCCGGTGGTGCTGCCATTACATAGATATTGCCTAGAAAATCGTCCTTTGCTAGCGCATCATTGATAATGACGATTTTTTTCGCTTCAGCCTCTTTTAACCATTTAGTAATCACCTGTCCATGAATCAATCTAAAATCCGCCCGAATCAACTTTATCTTTCCCATCTTCCTCATTTCCTTCCACGTTTTTATACTCTGCTATCCAATTAAATCAATGTCTTTTTCTACTCCTTTCCCCAAAATAGTCCTTCTACTTTTCTATTTAGCAAGTTCCGTGCCAACCTTCTCTAAAGCAAAAAAAGTGACAGAGTCAGCGTTCGACTCTGTCACGTAATTTACCGTGTCAAAATATTCTGGGAAAACCAGTTAGTGTGTCACTCTGTGTCAAAGAGATCCATTAAATAGCCGATTTCCACATTCGGAACCTCCAGCATAAACGTACTTTCGACCTCGACCATCCCTCGTTTCAGAATTTGGTAGGTCTCTGATCGATCACGCATGCTGCTTGCGATATCAGGATAATCAATACATTCATTTCGAATTACACGTTCGATCATACTGGCGCCATGCATAACAAACATGATCAGATAGCGCTCCGCACTTTCCCCTGTCACCAAATCGTCTTTTATCCCTTCAAAAGCATGAACTAATGTTTTCAAGGTTTTCTCTGGATTCAAAAATGTCAGTGTTTCTTCCAAAATGATCCGCAAGCCATTTTCATTCGTTACTTCAAAAGAGTTCTTCCCATCCGAGTCAGAATAATTGGCCTCAATGATCTCATTCAGCTGCGACAAGCCGTTATCCAAAAGAATTTTCTCCGATGGAATAAAGGGGACCTGAGTGATATTCAGATCACTGACTCCTACTACTGCTAGAATTTTTTTATTTTTGAAATCCTCCAGCCGATAATCAGAACTATTGGTAGGAAAGAGTTCAATGTTGTATTTAGAAATTAAAGTGATTGAATTTCTCAGGAAGTTCGCTAACGTAATTGCCGCTCCCTGACCGGTTAGACAGGTCGTAATGATGACTTCTCTCGTTTCAGGTTTCGTTTTTGACCGTTGAATGTCCCCATCCACGTGGGCATGCATGATGTCCTTTACTTCTGAATAGATTTCCTCCAGCTTATAGTCAGAAATTAGAGTCTTTCTTAACGCCTCTAAGACAAAAGGTGTCGATAAAAAATTGATCGTTTTCGTTGGAATACCTGTTTTTTCGGTGTAGAGCTCCCCGAATGAATTCAGCGAGCCCATATCTGTCATGATCAGGATGCCTTTCCCTTCATTAACTTCATTGGCCGTCTCCTCAAACTCAAAATAGAATTCATCGACAGATTTTTCCAACTGCATATCTAAAGCGTGGGTGTGCTGTGTGTCTAACAGAGAGTTTGCGACTTTTGCGATATTCTTCGCCACACCATTCCCATGAGCCATCAATAAAAGTCCGACACGCTTGGTCTCATTTGACTTATCGTTTTGCTCGTCCATCGAAAGAAAGAGTGTGAATAGATATTCCTCTTCAGGTGAAAACTTTATCCCCAGTTCGAATTCCAAATGTTTTTTGACTAAGCGAGCAACTTCCAATTCTTTCGGATATTTGGCGCTCAGCTCCTCGACTGTAATATCAATCCCAGAATGCACCACTGGCTGGTTGATCAAGGAATTGACATGCATCGCAAAGGCAATATAGGTTCGCTTCGAAAACTTCTTCTGCAGCTTTCTTTCCGCTATTTTTAGAATAATATCCACTTCGTAGTAGATACTTGGTTCAATAACCTTGAAAATATTCTCGTGCTCTGTCCGACTATAAGGTGAAGATGGATATTCCTCTAGGATGCTTTGCTCCAGCTCTTTTTTAATCGTGCTCAGACTAGCATTTTTATCCAGCCTTTTATACCACATTTGACTATTTATCAGGGATTTAGGCATTGATGCGCCATCAATCACTAAATCCCCATCAAGCTTAGACAATAAAAAATCAATTTCTTTATTCTTCTCCCCATTCAATATTCCCTCCAATATGTAGCTGGGAAGAACTTTTTTAGTCACTTGAATGCTTTCTTCATGATTCGAGATTGAATCAAGGTAGCTTCGGGCGCAAATTAGATTGATATCTGCTTTTAGCTGTCCGACATTTCCAACACAGTGATATCCGAGCAATGATTTCAAGACACTTTTTTTGATCGTTATAGGCTTTTGGATTTTATCAAACTCCAGGTTGAAGAAGATACTGATCAGCTCTAGCCGTTCATCCATTCCTCGATCACTGATAGGTGGTAAATCAATCACCATCGGTATTCGCCTAAGAAAAGTCGATAATAGCGCTGACTCTAATGACTCCGTGGTCGCTCCTATGATCAATACTCGAGAAGAATGATAGTTGTCGTTATCCCCCAATTTTCGGTAATTTCCCGTATCGATCAAATGAAAAAGCATTTTTTGCCCTTCTGAGGAAAGACGATGAATCTCGTCTAAAAAAAGAATCCCGTTGTTCGCTTTACTGACCAAGCCCGCCTGATCCTTCTCTGCACCAGTAAATGATCCCTTTTTAAATCCAAAAAGTGTCGAGAGTAGCAGCTGCGGATTATCCGAATATTCAGAACAGTTAAATATGATAAAGGGAGCATCCTTGTTCAATATGCCATGAGATTTTGAGTACTTGTACATGATGTCAGCGAACATCGTTTTTCCCGTTCCCGTCTCTCCGGATAAAATCGTATTTAATCCATGGGGTGGATAAATCATCGCTGCACAAGCCTTTTCAATCGCCATTTTTAAGCTGCCTTGATTTCCTACTACCTTATCAAAGGCATTGATGCCATCCTCTCCGCTGCAAAAATCACTCAGCCTTTTTACACTTTTTCCAGTAATCGTCAGATCAAAAATCTCCATGATCTTTTTCGTCGGGAAAAACTTCACCGGCCGGCCTTCAACCTTGATCAGTTTCCCCTCGTTCACCAGCTTGTTCAATTCCTTGCTGCAGTTCGTTCGATCAATGCTGATCGCTTCCGCTATTTCTGTCGTTCCAATTCCATTAAAGCCATTTTTTATATCCACATATCCGATATGACTGACACACCGTTCCAAAAAGTCGTATACTCTATCTTTTCTATACATAACTATCCCCCTTCCAAATAGCATTACGTCGAAAAAGGCTGCTCGTAAAGTAAGCGTTATAGTATCAGTTTATCATAAAATATCTGAGGGAAGATTTTATCTCATTAACCAGATCTTGCCATTCTCTAAAAATAAAATTATATTTGAAAACTAAAAATAGTTAGCTTGAATGAAGATAATCTTCTAAAAATAATGAACCAACTTAGAAGCTTTTAGACTATGTACTCATCAATCTGATTTTAACAAAACACATTCTAAGGTATTATTCCCTAAAGAACTATACAAGTCAGATGATTAATTTCTACCAATTGTATATACCGATTTTCTTAATATCAATTATTGATTAGTGTCTATAAAAGGGGGGAAAGAACATGGCTCGTAATAAATAGCACGAAAAATCGAGTGCAAAATTACTCGTTTTTTCGTGCTATACTCAAACTTGAGAAAGAAACGTATTCCTGGGTACGTGCTTATTTTATTAACCTCCATACACCATTTGTGCTTTCTTTTATCTATTTTTCTTTTGCTAGATGATCATTTAATTACCAATTTCCAACCGAAGTATTTCATCATCAATACACTTAATATCATCTTCATTTAATTGCCATTCAAATGTCTCACAATTGATTTTAGCTTCATTTGGATTTCTAACCCCTAAAAGAGCTGTATTTACAAAACTCTTTTGAGTTGACCAATTAATTGCTACTTGTGCAACTGGTTTATCGTATTTTTTTGCAACTTTATCTAACGTCAATAATAACTCCATAATCTTTGAAAATTCGGGTTCCTTAAAAAATGGATAAAAGGTTAATCGAAAGTCTTTTTCATCAAACTTTGGTAATTCACGAATCGTTCCAGTCAAAATTCCTGCTCCCAACGAACCTGAAGTCATAGTTGCTATTCCATTAGCTTCTGCCCATTCCATCAGTTCTTTTTGTGAATGATTAACCATAGAAAAAGGGGGTTGAATAACATTTACTTCTCCAAACTTTAACGCTTCTTCGATAAGTTCCTTTGATGAATTACACAAACCAATATAACGAATTTTTCCACTTTTTTTCAAATAATTTAATGCAGCCATTGTTTCTTCAATAGGTGTATTCACATCTGGCCAATGCATCAAATAGAAATCGATGTAATCTGTGCCTAATCTTTGAAGAGATTCTTCTACTTCTTTCAAAATAGCATCATATTTATTGTTACGGACTGGTTTCCCATCAAAATGACTAATATAAGATCCGAATTTTGTAGCAATAAAAATTTTGCTACGATCATACCCTTTAATTGCTTCTCCTACAATTTCTTCGGCAGTTCCTTCTCCGTATATTGGTGCAGTATCAATGATATTTACTCCCCCATCCAGCATAGTCTTAATTGCTGCGATGGATTCATTTCTATCTACTTCTCCAAAGCTACCTCCTGCAGAATTTTCTCCCCCCATTGCCCAAGTTCCAACTGCAACAGAAGAAATCTCTAAATTGCTACTACCAAATTTTTTATATCTCATTTTTGCTCTCCTTCTACTAAATCAACTCAGTTTGTTTTTTTATTAATTGGTAAAGTACAAAATCGTTCTCCTTGTTTAAACCACAAACTTCTGCTAATAGCTCATCAATCGAACGTTGGTCCTTTTTCTGTAGATATTTTAGTCCGTAAGCTGTTCCTTTTGCGATATACATTGGCAAAATATTTTTCTTTAAACACAATTTAGCAGGACCGATAAACCGTTCAGATGGGCCAAGTTTCAATTCTGGATTTGCGATGACTCTTTCAATAGGATCTTTAATGTCTTGATTTAATTTTTCTTGCATATAATCAACCCAATATTTGTCTTCTGACATATCAAAATCATACGTAGCCTTAATTGCTTGATGTGCCTCATCAAACGCCTTTTCCAGCCAAGGTCTAATTCGTGGATCTTGTTGTGATTCATAAATATATGTTAAGCCTTCTATTACTCCAATAAAAGCGGCCATAGTATGACGCATATTGCCTACATATACCTTCCTGTAAATTCTTCCTTCAGCATTATCGACAAATTCAACATCTAGAATTTCTGGTTTTTTTCCTGTGAATGTTATTCCATCAATTTCTAGATGAGGATTAGCAGTAATCATAACTGCATATGGATAATTTTCACTTAACTCTTTTGGAAGCGGTAATGCTGCTGAAAGGACCATAACTTGATTTATTCCAACTTTTTCATTAAAGTAATCCAATGATAAAGGGTCATTTTTCAAATACTCGCTGATATATTGAACAAATTTTTGAGGAGCTCCCAGTGAATTAACGCATAGCATGACATTTTTAAAATTGTTTTTCTCACAATCTTGTATAGCCCTTGCTAGATTTTCTGCAATACTTTTAAAAGCTCCTTCATAAACACAGCAGAAGATAAAATCATGTTCTTCCAACGCTTTGGATAATTTGTCTGAATCTATGATCAAAAAATCAGATACATGAAACTCTGTCTGTCTATTATTATCGTCAACAAACACTGAGTAACCGCCCAAATTCTTCATTTCTATCAAATGCTCTGGATGAACATCATAAAATGAAAGTTTATAACCATCACGATTTAATAAATAGCCTACGACGCCGCGCCCTATGTTGCCCGCTCCAATGATTAATGCTTTCTTCATATCCATTTCTCCTTAAGCTATAATTCCCAACATGAACAGAGCGACACCAACAACCATTGTACCTAATAGTAAAGGGACCACTTTCACTCCTCTATCTAAAAGCCAGTAAATAATACCCACGAGAATCAACGAGAGCATTCCTGGTAAAATACTATCTAAGGTTTCTTGTAATTTCATTGCCCCATCTTTCACTGACCCACCAATTACAATCGGTGTAGAAATTTTGATATTAAAAGCACACATAGCACCAATAGCCATTAAGCCCACAACAGAGCAAGCATACGAAACTTTTTGCATGATATTAGACTTTTCTGATTGGATAATGAAGTCACTACCCAAGTTATAGCCTAATTTTAAAGAATAAAATCTTGCTAAAAAGTTTGGGATGTTATACACCAGTAAGAAAATAATAGGAGCCAAAATACTACCTTTCGCCGCCATTTCAGTTACCATTGCTGTGGCAATAATTCTAAGTGTTGCAGGGAAAATCGTATCCCCGATAGCTGATAGTGGTCCCATTAATGCAGTTTTCATACCACTTATTGTAGTAACATCAAAATCTTCCGATTTAGCATTTTCTTCTTCCATCGCTAACGTTATTCCCAATGGAAAGCCCGCCAATGATGGTGTAATATTGAAGTACTCAGCATGGTGTCTCATCACGGACTCATTTAATTTTTCAGGATGTTCTGCGTAAATTTTTTCTAATGACGGAAGCATTGAAAACGTGAAACCACTGTGCATCTGTCCTGGATAATCGTTCATACAGTTCAGTGCAATATATCTTACAAAAACTCGATTCAAATCTCTTTTTGATAATTTAGAAGTCATCGTCAATATCCTCCTGTCCTACAGCGGGTGAAGTATTCAAATTGTGAGGTGTTAGCATGATAATTACAAACATTACAGCCAAAAGAGTAATTGCAATCGTTGGTAACTTTAAATATGCAGCGAGCATAAAACCAATAAAGAAAAAGGGAGACATTTTCTTACTAATTATCATTTTTAATAGCATGGCAAATCCAATAGCTGGTAACAAATTTGCTGCAGCAGATAAACCGTTAATCACATCAACTGGAATTGATTTAACAAAGGTTTGAACGGCTCCGCTTCCTGAATAAACAGCTAATAAACCAAATACAAAATAAATACCAAATGTAGAAATCCAACATCCAATAACATAAATCCGTGAAGCCGCCTTCATTTTCCTCTTTTCCAATTGTTTACCCATAGCTGTAGAAAAAACAGAATTAAATAGTTTTACTACAATAAATAGAAAGCCGCCTAAAAGTCCAATAGGAACTGCCAAAGCGGTTGCAAGTTCAGCACCCGAATTGGTCATAATCGCAAATGCTGTTCCAATTACCCCAGCTGCAGCGCCATCGGGACTGACTGCTGCACCTACTGGAAATGAACCAATAAAAATAACTTCAAGAACACCCCCGATAATGATCCCTTGGGTCACATCTCCCAACGCTAATCCCATTAATGTCGAAGCAACTAGTGGTCGTGAAAGATAACAGTACCCAAAGAACATATCCATTTTACAAATACCTAATACTAACCCTGCGAGAACTGCTTGTAACATGGTTTCTCCTCCTTTACTTTACTAAAAAACGATACTAACTCGATAAGCACCTGGGACTGTTGCTGCCTCAAATGCGGATTGAACATCTTTCAGAGAGAATTTCTTTTCAACCAACTTGGAAACATCAATCTTCTTCTCACTAATCAAATCAGCTGCATATTGGAAATCATCTATATCTGCACTGAATGTTCCTAGTAGCTCCATCTTTCTGTAATGAATTGTATTTGAATCAATATTCATTTCTGGTGCAGGATACCCAGCAGCAAATAAAAGAATTCGTCCATCAATCTGTTTAATCATCTCTAAGGCTTGATTATTGGCTGACGTAGCACCAACCGCAACGACTACAGCATCTGCTCCTTTTTCCTTAGTTAACGTCTTTACAGCTTTAACTGGGTCCGTTTTTGATACGTCAACAACATCGAAACCATACTCTCTTGCCGTTTGAATTTTTTTAGGCATCATTTCGGTTAAAATCACACGACACCCCATTTCGCGTGCAATTAAGGCATTTAGAATTCCCATTGTGCCTGCACCAATAACTACTATTGTTTCACCTTTTACTACTCTTAATTTGCGCAAACCTTCTACAACTGTGCCTGCCGGTTCGACAAAAGCAGCTTCTGATGGGTCTACCGAAGGATCCATCTTACAAAGCGCGCGATAAGTTTTAACTACATATTCTCCACAACCAAAATTCCCATAATAGCCATCGTCCGAAGCAATATTCATGATGCCTCGATGTGGACACTGACTTGTTTTTCCTTCTTTGCAAAAGTCGCATTCACCACACCAATCGTAACCAACACCAATTGTATCTCCAACATCAAAACCCTTTACTTTTGATCCCATATTGACGATCACACCACTGTATTCATGCCCAAAAGCCATAGGTAATGGTTGCTTTCCAAGTCTTGCCCCATCCCATACGCCATATTCTGAAGTACAAAGATTACATGCATTCACCTTGACCAAGACTTGGTCATCTTTCAACGCAGGAATTTCTCGTTCATGGACTTCTGCAATGAATTTCTCAGTAATAACTGCAAATTTTGTCGACATTGAGTTTGTCATTTGATTTCCTCCATTTTTAAAATTTGATTATACGTGGTTTCATATATTTCTCTAGGATTATCCAAATAGTCCCTATGCGTATACTCTAAACAAAAATCGCCCTGATAATGATTTTGTTCAATTTCTTTCAAGGTTGACGCAAGACGTAGTTCGCCATTTGTCCAATCTACATGTGCAAATTGCCCTTTTTTGTAATTTGTAAGATGACAGTAATCAATTATTTCTCCAAAAAATTGAAAATACTGAGATAAGCTTTCTTTTTCTCGTCGAATTGTTCCTGTATCAACGATAATTTTTAAATTACGTTCATCTACATCGGCAATGTATTTCTTCATTTCTTCGATAGAATTTACTAATTTGGTACTTTGAGGAGTCAAAGGTTCAATAGCGACTTTTACTCCATAAGATTCTGCAAAGTGGCATAACCATTTACAAAGACTAACAGATCTTTTCCATGCTTCTACTTTAGTTTCATCATTAAACGACCACCCAGAAGTAATCATGATTCTAGACACCTCGAGTTCATGAGCGCTGTACACAACCTGTTGAAAATAGTTTTTTGTACGGCGAATCATATCTTTGTCTTTTGCCGCTAAGTGAAAAGGATTAGGACAACTTTGTCGTGGACTGATACAACTGATAGACAGCTTTTTTTGTTGCAACTGTCTTTTTAATTGATCGGTATCACTATGAGAAAAAGCATCAACATAAAAGTGAGTCGGACAGGTCCACAGATCGATTTTAGTGAATCCTACTTCTGAAACATCATTCAAAAATGTTTGTAGTTGAAATTTTTGATAAGTAAGATTCATCGGTGCAAACCGATTTATCATCTTTACCATTTTCCATCTGACTTAAACAATTTCATATAGTGTTTGAGCTTCTCTTTGTAGCCTTCAGCACCTACTAAGTAAAGTTGTTGCATGTTCATCCGTTTAGTAGTAAACTCGTCCATATTTGCTCCCGTTGGCACCTTAATTTCTAAATTATTTTCATAGCAGGCTTGAATTCTATCTAGACCAGACATAACTAAATCTGTATTCAAATTGACTTTTTGAATTCCATGCTCGATTGTCATGCGTAAATTATCATCACCAGATCCGGAACCTCCATGAAGAACTAATGGTTGCTCAATTTGTGAAGCAAGTGTATCAAGTAGTGGAAAATCAATTTTGCAGCCTCCCTTGTAAACACCATGTGAAGTCCCAACAGCTACTGCTAAACAATCTACGGAGGTTTGTTTTAGAAAATCAGCAGCCTCCTCAGGTCTGGTCAATCCTGTATCTCGAGTTTTATCATACTCATACGCTTGTCCCACATGACCTAGCTCAGCTTCAACTGAAACTCCACAAGCATGAGCAATCTTAACTATTTCTGCTGTTTCTTTAACATTATCTTCAAAGCTGCTTTGAGATCGGTCAATCATAACTGAACTAAATCCAGCACGAATTGCATTGACAATATCCTCAAATGGTCCACCATGATCCAAGTTTAGTGCAACAGGTACTTCTGGATATCTTCTCTCGTAAAAACGGGCGATGTCTGCACATTCATAAATTCCATGTACCCCAGCAACATCCAAAATGATTGGTGCTCTTAACTCTTTTGCAGCCAAGAAACATGCCTCAATGGTTTCACGATTGAACACGTTTGGAGCAGCTACTCCGTATTTTCCTTTTTTTGCTTCCTTCAATAGTTCATGCATTGGAATAATCATTTTTTTTCCTCCAGATTCTATTTATAATTGATAACTGTGTCAGTTGGCACTTGCTGAATTTCTAAATTAATCCCACTAGCAGCTAACTCTTTTAGCTGTTTTTCTTCATCCGGTAAAACATTAATTGCTTTTGAAATATTCTTCGTTCCTTCGCGAGCCTTAGTACCACCAAGATTTAATCTAGTAATCTCGGGTACTTCCTTAATCAATTGATAGGCATCTCCGATAGAGCCTACGACAATAAATAGTTTATACTTGTCTGTTTTTCCCGAATTGATAGCTTTAATCGAATCCTCAACCGTCTTGATTACTACTTTGATATTATGAGGACAAGCCATTTTTAGTGTTGCTTTTTGTAACGGATCAGTTACGACAGTATCATTTGCAACTAAAATACAGTCAGCCTTTATGCTGTTTGTCCAAGATAAGGCGACTTGACCATGAATCAATCGGTGATCAACTCTAACTAGCTTAATCATGTTTATCCCTCCTAAAAATCATCTTCTGAAATATTCATTTTTAACTGATTGCAATAAATAAAACCTTCTGTAGCAGTTTTCATTGCCCTTAAAATTGCCTCGTCCCCCTTCATTTGTGAATCGTTGATTAACACCAATAGTTCAATTACAAATGCTAAATTCATGCCTGCAACAAGATGAATACTATTGTCATTGTTTATCCTCTTCATCCATTCATTGTTTACACTTCCACCAAAAATATCTGAAATAACGAAAAGTTCATTTCCGTGATTTTCTTCGATAATACGATTGATTTCTCTTTCGATATCTTCATCTTCTTTAGAATAAGCACAATAATAATCGATGTTCTTAAAATCTCCTACAATCATTTTCACTGTTTCAGTCATTCCTTTAGCTAAATTTCCATGACTGATACATAAAATCTTTCTCATAGAATTCCTCCTTTTCACTTTATTACTAGCAATTGGCGTGCCAATTAGTTTAAATTTTCAAAACACTTGGTTTAACAGGCTTTTTGTGATACAAGTTATCTATTCACACAAAAAAAGTGACACTAACTTTTCATTAAGTTAGTGTCCACAAATTTATTTTTAGTGTCAATCCAGGTTTTGAGTAATATTGTAGATGTAATAGCATTCTTCAATTGGCAGTGAAATATTATATAATTGTTCAATAGGACGAAAAGCGGTACTGATTAATGATCCTAACTGTTCTTGATTTTCTCCAAAATATCCGTCTTTCGGAAAGGAGTCCATTTTTTTCCCACGCATTAATCGTTCAATCATACAACTAATGTGGACATATAGATTTAGTTTCTGACTATTGTTTAATTGTCTATTTAAATATCGCTCCAACGAATCCAAACAAGGTTCAATTTGAGTAATGATTTTATTACTATCTAAGATAGTCAATGAATCAATAATCTTATTCAAAGATAAATTCTTGATCATTTCATTATTCACAACTTCAGCTAACTCTTTTGTTGTGTGTGTTTCTAACAATTTTAAAAGACGGTTATCCTTATCGGTAAATAAATCCTCAATAGAAATAAATGGTAAGCTGTCAATATGAGGATTATTAGTACCAATTAATCCTATAACTTCATTAGTCTTAAATACCTCCAACTCTAGTCCCTTTTGGAGAATTTTTTCGAAATCTTGAGCGATAAAGTAGACTGAACTTTCTTTTGGGACAATTCTTGTAAACATCTCTTTTAGCTTTAACGCAGTTCCATATCCAGTGCTACAAGAAATGATAATCGTTTTCTTTTTTGTCCTTTCAGGATAAATAATTTGGCAATTAATCTTACCACTTTCTTTCATTTTTTCAGATATTTCAATCATACTTACGCCCTGTTGTAGTAAACTACCTCCCCACAAAGCCATTTCTGTAGAAACATTGTTTACCAAAATGATGGGAGATGATGTGCTTTGAACTAATTTTTTACCGATATTATGAAGTGATCCCATATCAACTAAGACTAATAAGCCTTCTTGATAATTATTAGTCTTTATATAGTTTTCAATTCGTTCGATCATTTCATCTGTGCTTATATCTAAAGGCATATCAAATGAATCATAAATATGGGCTTTTAGCATCCGATTAACGACGCTGCTAATACTACTTGCAGTGGCATAACCATGAGCTACAATCAAACCACTAAATTTTTTTGATTCTACCTGATTGACAGTGCCAATTAATTGCGTTAATAGAATGAAAAGTTTATCAAACTCACTTAATGAAATATCTAAATTGTTCTCAAGCATTTGAAAGAGTGCTTGAGTATCTTGTCTAACCATTTTCTGAAGATGTTTATATAAGTTTCTTATTTCACATACATTTACGCTAAAACGTAAAGTATCATTTCTTTTCAATAAATAATGGGCAATAATAAATATGTCGTTTCCATTAAAAAGATTGTTCTTTGAATGCAATACCATCTGGAAACTTTCTTGAATTTGTCTAATCATATAATTTAGAATTTCTTGTGATGTGTTTGAATCATTGAATATTAATTGATCGATAAATGAGTATAAATCGGAAGATATTTGTTCTCTAAAATCATTTTGATTAATTTTGTTTTCTGTTAATAAGGCAAATGATTTTAAAACCCGCGACATGAAGATATCTGCATATTTATTGAATACAGTTTCTTCCTTTGACACTCTGATTTCCATTGAAGGCGTAAACAATATTGGTTCATTAATAAAACGCTTTCCATCCAGAGTCTCTAAATTATCGATAATGAATTCTTTTGGAATAGACGCCCGTCGTATATCAATCGGATTCTTCTCATTTTGAAAAGAAAACTCTTGAGCACAAATTCGTTTTATTAAATTTTCTATCTCTCCAATATTTCCTTTATGTTCAGAATGAGTCAAAATATAAATTACTGTGCTTGACACTCGAATAGAAATCTTCAAAACACTTGCCTCATTCTTGAACATTAAATATACTAAATCTTCTCGTTCTTTATATGTACGATTTGAAAAATTAGGCAGTTTACACACCATAGGAATCCTTCTTAAAAAAGTCGGTAAAAAAACTGATTGAATGTCCTCTGTCGTAGCGAAAATCAAACGAACATTAGCTTTCCTCTTATTTTCGGTTTCTCCAATGCGACTAAAGATTTTTTGATCCATCAAAATAAACAATTTTTCCTGACCCTCTGGAGACAGCCGATGAACCTCATCTAAAAAAAGAATACCTCCTTCTGCTTCTTCGATCAATCCGCCACGATCATTTTCTGCTCCTGTAAAAGAACCTTTTTTGTATCCAAATAACTGGCTTGAAAGTAGTTCAGGATTATTAAAATATTGTGCACAATTGAAAACAACGAAGGGCGAATCTTTTTCAAGGATACCTTGTTGTAAGCAAAAATCGTATACTTTTCTAGCCAACATGCTTTTACCTGTTCCAGATTCTCCCTGAAAAAGAATTGGAAGTCCTCCAGGATAATTTGCTGCAGAAATTAATTGATCAATCACATTTCTAAGGCTACCATTTCGTCCAATAACTATGTCAAATACATCTTCTTCATTGTAATGTAGCAGCTCATCTAAGGAAGAATATTCTTTTTTCACACACTCAATATTTAAGGCTTCTTCCGTATGTTTCTTGCTCAGAAACAATACAGGTCGAGTGTTAATTTTTATCAAATATCCCTCTGTCACTAACTCATTCAAATATCTACTTGCTGTATTACGTTTAATATTGAATCGCTCACAAATATCAGTAGCTGAAGTCGCAAATGTTTCATCTACAATAGAAATTGATTCGTTATTTAGTGATTCAACATATTTCAAAATCTCCCTTTTCATTCTATACCACCACTTTCTAAAACTCACTCTCTCTTTTTAGTCTACTTTTAAAGCACATATAGGTCAAATTGGGTTTTTACTTTTTCTATCATATAAGTAGGTTTACATAAATCATTAAGGTGACTTTTCTCTACTCACATTGGTTGTTAAATTATATATTTTTAAATTTGAAATCCGTTCTATTAACGACTTCAGTAATTAAAAAAAAAAGATCGAACTATTGAAGTATATAGTCCAATCGTATTCTATAAGTGATAGGATACATAAAACCAAGCTAAAGCATTCAATAGTTTAAACACAATAACTTCGTAGTTATTTCTTTTATATCATCAATTATTCTTCCTTCACAAGGAAATTTCAATTTTTCAGTAAGTTTATTGGGATATATAATTGTTCGTAGTCCCGCATTAAGCGCAGCAGACGCACCTGTTGGACTGTCTTCGATAGCAATTGTTTCTTCTGGTGTTAATCCCATCATTGAAATACAGGCCAAATATCCGTCTGGTGCGGGTTTCCCCTTTTTTACATCCTCAATCGTTATAACTGTATCAAATATTTTTCGAATTTCGAGATGATAATTGAAAAAGAAATTTAATTCTTCAATACAAGAATTAGAAACAATAGCTAATTTCAGGCCATTTTGTCTAGACTTTAAAAGAATATCCTCAATTCCTGGTCGCAAAGGTAAGTTACGATAGCCTAAACGTTGTGCTTGTTTTATTGCTTCATTTAATTGCGTTTGATTGATCTTTCGTCCAACTCGTTTTTCTAGATCCTTGATGAAATTTCCTTCTACTTGCCCGATTGATAATTGATAGACTTCCTGAGTATAGTCATAATCAAATTCATAATATAAGAAATCATGAATAGCCTCATACACTAAATTCTCACTATCAACTAAAGTTCCATCAAAATCAAAAACGATCCCTTTTTTCATTACTTCCTCCTAACATGATTCCTTCCGATTTTCAAAAAAGTTCCAAAATTGAAATCATGTGAATAAGACATCACAACATTCTATCAAAATTTGGTGATTTCATTATTTATTTCTCGAAAACTACTTATTAATTTTTTGGGTGGAACAGTAGTTTTATCTCTTTGTTTATTTATTAAATATATCTCTTGATTATCTTTCTTTATACTCTGCAAGTAATTACATGTTCTATCGTCTATTTTTTTGGACTTACAAGTTAAAATGTCTCCATTATAAAGATCGTCAAATATCCAAATGGTTTCAGTTTTAATAAACGAAGGAAGATCAGAATACAGCTGATTTTCCGTTTCAACGAAATATATGGAGCACTGATCATCAGACAAGAAACAAGTAATCGCGCTAGCGACCGTAGCAAGTGAAGAAAAACTATACTTTTTCGGAATACCAATACCCGCAATAAAAAGAGAGAGACATAAAAGAAGAAGTATGATTGATAGAATAATACTTCCTTGATTAAATGCTCTGGTAGTCAGGAACAATAGAATAATGAAAGCAATCATTGAGATAAGTTTTGTTATCCCTAACTTCTTCAAATATCTTTCTCTATTTTTTTGTGTCTGAAAACGATCTCCAAATATGCTCCATTCTGGAGTAGTAATATTCACAACAATTGTCTTTGTTGACTCATCTCGATAAAAAAATTAGGACTTTTTTGAGTTATCGAATCATTTGTAAATACACTACTAAACCATTTAACAAATTTTTTCTTTTTGTTTTGAAAATGGATGATTTGAAAATGAATCGATAGAAATTCAAAGAGGGTATAACCGTCCATTAGTATTCCATTACACGATAATATCGACGAGTTTTTGCTGACTTTCCTGTTTTTTGTTCATAGATACGTAGTAGTAAGTCATAATAATGATTTAGCAACCATGGCTCAATAAATTTGATTAACTCATCAGCAAAATCTTCGATGTTGAAATTTTTCATATCAATTGTATTTGAAGCAGTTGAGTGTTGATCAATAAATTGTTTTACACGAAGATCTTGATTTCGAGTTTCTCTAGAATTCAAAACCACATTTACCTGAAAGTCATCACTTATCAATTCGAAAGGACCATGGAAGAATTCTGATGAATGGATAGCTTGTGCCTGAATCCATTGAATTTCTTCCAAAATGTAATTGCAAAAGCAACACGCTTCACCCCATAATCGCCCAGATGTAACCCACATTTGCATGCGGCTTGGATCTGAAGATTGTACTAAGTTAATAGCGGTTTCCTCATTTCTCGAAATTTCTGAAGCTACCTTTTCTCCTACTAACTCTAACTCCTTTTTGTATTCAGATAAAATGATATCATCATTCTCTGTAAAGCATAGAATGAACCAACCAAAAAGAACTAAATGTACATCTGTATCCACAGAACTAGTACGATAGCTTAAAATATTTAATTTATCTAACTCTGTCTCGTCATCACCAATAAATCCATAAATCATAACTTCAGGAATTTTTTCTTTCGCTTTCTTCAAAACATCAATTAGTTCTTCAGTAGCTCCAGTCTTTGTTCCCACGATCAGCAATGTATTTTCATCAATTTGATCAAAATATAACTCAGACAGTTCTTCTGGGCTGACAATTAAAAATGGAATATCAATTTTTTCAAAAAGCATTGGCCGCATATCAACAAACTTTGTATATGTTCCGCCAGAACCTATTAGGTAAAGTTTTGTAATATTTCTTTGTTGCAAATTTCTAGCAATTTTTTCTACATCATTAAACTGGGTTACAACCTTTTGGTAATCGTTCACAAAATTTTCTGATTTGAAATACATCAATTTACTCTCCTTTTTATACAGATAAAAATCCAAAAATAGCACCTAGAACACTAACAATTAAAATAGCTAGTAAGATATAAATTACTTTAACGTCTTTCTTTAACAGTCTGCAAAACAAGAAAGTAATCAGTAACGGTAATAGTGCAGGCATCATAGAATCTAGTAAGCCTTGAATAGTTTGAGCATCTTTCCCATTGGTTAGTTTTACAGGGATGTTAATGATTACCATTGACGCTACCATACCTCCAATAACGGTATTACCGAGAATATTTATCGCATACGTAATATTTTCCATTAAACCGCTAGACATTTTTTCTATAAATGTGACTCCAGCTTTATATCCCCATAATGTTCCAAAATATCTGACCAATACATTTGGGACATTAAACACTATTAAAAATAGAATAGGACCTAAAATACTACCTTGCTTTGCTAGTGAAATACCTATCCCACTTGCGATAATTCTTAAGCTTCCCCAGAAAATTGAATCACCTATACCTGAAATCGGTCCCATCAAACCAGCTTTCATCGCATTAATCGAACTTTCATCGAATGAAGGATCATTTGCTTTTCTCTCTTCCATTGAAGCAGCTACACCAGCAATAAATGGAGATGTCGCAGAAGTACAATTAAAGAATTCTAAATGTCTTTGCATTGCTGCTTTTTGATCATTAACGTCGGAATAAAGCTTTTGAATTACTCCACTCATTGAGTAAGAGAAGGCTAAACTCATCATACGTTCGTAGTTAAATGAGGCCTCCATCGGCATAGATCTCCAAAAAATTCCCATTAAATCTTTTTTAGTTAAGTTTTTAGAAGTCATCGTATTGCTCCTCTCCACCGTTGTTATTTTGTCCTTTGCTCTTTTCAATGGTATCCAAGATAATATACATAATTCCTGCAAAGATTGCTCCCACAATTGCTGTAGCAATCATATCCAATTGTAGATAAGCTGAACAAACAAATCCCAAGAAGAAAAAGGGTGCAACTTTTTTTGAAAAAGTCATATTAATTAACATTGCAAATCCGACCGCTGGTAAAATATTAGTAGCAATGTTCATACCATCAATAAAAGCTTGTGGAATCAAATCTAAAATCATATCAACAGTACTACTACCGATAACAAATGCAACTGTGGTTACGGTTGTCATCATAATAATTCTGGTAAATGATGCGATTAGATGCATATTTGCTGCTTGTTTAATTTTCCCCTGTTCAACTAATTTATCCGCTTTATGTGTCATCGCTGGAAAAATGATAACGTATAAAATATTTTTGATTGCTAATCCTAAAGCGGCTATTGGTAAAACGAGTGTTAATGCTACATCTACGCCATATCCATTTTTTAGAACAAGTGCTGTTGCTAAAATTCCTCCAATGATTTCATCTGGGGGAACTGTTGCACCTACCCCCATCAAACCTAAGAAAGCTAATTCTAAAGTAGCTCCCATGATCAATCCTTGTGTAATATCACCAAAAAGTAATCCTACAAAAAGACCTGTAACCAAGGGTCTACCAATAAATGAGGCTCCCAAAAAGTCTTGCATATTTGCAATCAAGGCAATTAAAAATATTCCAATCGTTTGTACAACCATAGAACTCATCTCCTTCTTTCTATTTCAAAAGTGATCTAAATTCAACATTCGCATCGTTTGGTGCTTGTTTTACTAAGACTTCTACTCCTGAACCAACTAATTCATTTAATTCCTTAATCTCAGTTTCTGTAACATAAACAGCTTTGGCAATGTTTTCAGTATTCTCTCTCTTAGCAGATAAACCTAAATTGACCTTATTAATCTCTGGGACAGCTTTAGTTAATCTATAAGCATCATGAACATTTTCGACTACGATAAACACACTATATTTATCTGTAACACCACTTTTTATTGCTTTAATTGAATCCTCTATACTTTTAAAAATAAGCTTCGTATCATTCGGTTTTGCTAAGTTTAACGTTTGTTTTCTAAACGAATCATTTACAACATCATCGTTTGCGATCAGTATTGCATTTGCTGATAGGTTCTTTGTCCATGCAAAAGCTACTTGTCCATGTAATAATCTGTAGTCAATTCTTGTCATTTTAATCATCTTTTTTAAAACCTCCTAAGTTTAAAAATCTTCATCTATTTGGGTTCCCAAATTATTTACATCAATTACTTCAGTTCCACTAGCCGAGTTAACGACGATTTCTTCCAATTGTTTTATCACCTCTTCTCTTTTTTTCTTGAATGATACTGATAACAATTCTAATACTAAAGCAAGATTCATTCCTGAAATCAGGAAATATTTCTCTTTTCCAATCATATACTCACTCACTGCACTATTTACGCTACCTCCCTTTAAATCGGTTATAAAAAGCACCTCATTTGTTGCGAGACTAGAAACCAATTCTTCTAACTGATCACCTACACTTTTCCCTTCTTCAACATACGCTGCAATTGCATGAAGATTATCTTGTTTTCCCATGATAAACTCAGTGGTTTCCTTCATTCCAACGGATAAGTTGGAATGACTAGCTAAAACTATCTCCATTTTTGTCCTCCAGTTTTTATTTTTTTCTATCTTTCTTTATCTTAATAATATGTTGGAAAACGCTTTAAAACAATAAAAAAGAGACCAATTTTCAAAATAGGTCTCTTTTAGGAACCAATTAAGGAACCAATCATCTTGGTATTTCTATAGCTAAGTTAACTTTGTTGGAATCAAAAAATGATTGTGTATATTCAACGAGCTCATTTTGTTCTGTGTAACCTAAGTACTCTATACATAGGACGTACTCACCAGCACGAGCACCAATTTTTTCTAAATTCATATTTTTCTCAACACGCCGAGCGAAGAACCTTTTCTTAAATTTTATTGGTCGTTTATTTTTATATTCCATGTAGTCATAAAGAGAAAATTGACTAAAATCATAACGGTGTGCATCCTTAAATAATCTAAATGGAAAATATGCTTTTTGTATTGACACTGCTTCACTATCAGCCTCTCTTACTCGAATCAACTCAAAGAACTCAAAATAATCACCGAAAATAGTCATCAATTCAGGTGTATCATAGATAATCTTAAAGGATTCAACGAAACTAGAAGAAATCATACCTTTTACTTTTATGCCTTGGCTTAAAGAAATAGGTGCCTCATCTCCAATATCAAACTTATTGGAATTATCTGTACCTAACAAAAAAGTACCCGCTCCCCTTTTTTTTATAAGAACACCCTCAGCAACTAATGAGTTGATTGCTTTTTTTATAGTCATCCTATTGTATCCAAGCAATTCTGATAACTCTCGCTCAGGCATTATTTTTTCACTAGGTTTAATATCTCCATCTTGTATCAAAGAAATTATTTCTTCTCGAGCTTTTTGATATAAAAATTTTCCCATGCAATCACCTACTATTCCTCAAAAATGAATGTCTCTGGACTTGAACTTTCTTCTTCATATCTGATTATTTTATTTTCGCGGTTCAATAAGTATTGTTTCTCAACTATTATTTGACCATCACCAATGATATGCAGTATTTCCGCCTCTTCATTCGTTGGCCAAGTTAATGAAAACTCCTTTTTAACTATTTTAACCTGTAGTAAATCATCTACTTCTTTTTCTAGGTTAACACATTCATTTGATTTAATATTTGAGTGGATACACGGAATAAAAGATTTTATAAATGCTATAGGACAATCATCTTTTTTTATTAGAAAACGCCGTTCTATTACCTTTCCTACTTGTATATTATCAAAAAGTACATTGTAAAAATTTTTCTCTTGATGAATAATTTCTTTATGTACCTCTGTATCATATGATGTGTTAGCCCTTTCCAAAGGAGTCTGATATACTCTGACTTTTTTATTAATCATCCGTAATCCCCTATTCCTTTTTGTTTGTAAATATTTTATCATAGCTTAGGTTCAGCATTCCATCACACAAAATAATTAAATATATAAATATTGAAGTCTATACAAAAAAAGACATCTTGGACTTCATAAGTAGTCATTTAATGAAACCACTTTCGAAGTCCAGATGTCCAATTGATTAAAAAAAATTAAAACTGAAAACAAAAAGATTAATCATATTTATCTTGATACACTAACTCATCCATGAATTGAGTTACCTGTTGTAACCATTGCTTTTTCAATTCATGTAAAGTCTCCTCACCATTCTCAAAGTGCTCGTGAAACAGTACTATCCGAGAAATAAAACTAGCCAGCTCCTTAGTTCGGCTAGAAACCTGCTTTCTTTCACAGAAACCAGAAAAGATAAGATTTGACCCTTCAAATGTCGACCATTTTTCTTGCTGAGTATTACGAGCATAGATTTTTTGCGGTAAATCTCGTAACTGAATTCTCACTTGAATCTGTTCGTTCCGGACAATGTCACTATCACAGGCATATTTGATCGTATTCTCAATCTTTCCAATATTTCCCTCATAATACGTCTGCAGTAAAATGTTCATTACTCTTGGCGTAACTTCAATCGGTTTGTTCAGCTTTCGACTTTCTTTACCAAATAAATATTCGATCATCTGGCGTTTCTCCATTATTCCTCGTCCATCCATATTGGGAATATAGATATGGATCGGAATTCTTCTTAAAAATGTTTGCATAAATTCTTGAGGTTTTTCTGTTGTTTCAAAAGCCAAACGCACCTCAGCTTTACGTGGTTTTGTCTCACCAATTCTTGTGAAATTCCCTTTATCCATAAATGTAAATAGTTTTTCTAATTATGCTAAAGTTTTTGATAACCGCTATTAGAATCAAGATTCATAAAAAACGAGTTATTATAGGGTTCTTAATATCTTAAAATTTCAGAGTCATTAAACAAAAACAGAGCCGATTTAGAAAGTTCATTTTCTAAATCGAGTCTATTTTCATTTATAGATTATTCCATCTTCCCTACAACTTTCACTCGTAAGCGTGTGGCATTTTCTGGATGATAGGCCAGTGGGGTTTCTTCGACTTCAACCAATTCAATGGTTTCTTCGATAGCCCCTGCTAATTTTGCTTGATGGGTCGCCTTTTGTTTGGCGTCGTTCATGCTGTCTTCTCTTGATAGTTTTGTATAAATGTAGATTTGTTCGTATTGTCCGCTTATTTGCGCAATGGACGCTCCGATCGCATTGGCGACGCCGCCGTGTGGATTGTGATAAACGTTTGCTACTCCGGCTAGTTCTTGCGGAATAATGATTGCGCCTCCGCCAACTAATATCAAATCCACATCGCCTGAGCTGGTTTTCATTTTATCAATCGCTTCTTCGGTCATTTGTTTGATCGTTGCATAGGCTTTTTCGGCAAGCTCCAGCGGAACATCTTCAACCAGTGTTTTGTCTCCAATATCGGCAAGACCCAAGCGCACGGCGATGTCAGTGGTGGTTAATTGCTTTCCGCCAAATACCCGTGCTTCTTCAGTGATTTTGTAGCCAACACTATCTGGACCAACAGTAACCTGATCGCCTACTTCACGAACGATACTTCCGCCACCAAGACCAATGGAAACGATATCCGGCATTCTGAAATTTGTTCGAATTCCCCCGACATCAACCGCTATTGAGGATTCTCGCGGAAATCCATCTGCTAGTACGCCTAAATCGGAGGTCGTTCCTCCAACATCCAAGACGATGGCATTTGTGATTCTAGCCAAATAAGAAGCTCCGCGAATACTGTTCGTCGGGCCACAGGCGATGGTTAAAATAGGAAAACGTTTCGCGTATTCAATCGACATTAGTGTGCCATCATTTTGACAGAGATAAATCTCAGCATCATTGATCCCTTCACTTTTCAGTGCGCGTTCAAAACCGCTGCTGGTTAACGCCATGACCTTGTCTAACGCAGCGTTTAGAATCGTGGCATTTTCTCTTTCCAACAGGCCGACAGAACCGATTTGCGAGGAGCAAGATATCGGAATGGATTCGCCTAATATTTCTTTTGCCCATTTTTCTACAAGCAGCTCTTGATCGTTTTTCAGCGAAGAAAAGACTCCAACAATCGCTAATGATTCAATTTTCCCCTGCCAATTGGCTAAAACTGTCTTAACTTCGTCTTCATCCATTTCCGACAAAATCTGACCATCATATTCATAGCCGCCGTGCAATAATTCGAATTTTTCTCCGAGACATTCGATCATGTCCTCTGGCCAAGCCGTGAAGGGTTTAACGGAAGCAGTGGCAGGATAGCCTAGACGAATCACGCCGACCTTCGATAGTTTTTTTCGTTCAACGATCGCATTGGTACATTGAGTGGTGCCAAGCATCGCATGGCTAATACTGCCTGCTTCAATCTGAGATTCAGCCATGACCTTATGCAAAGCCGTTTCGATCCCTGTTTGAATATCCCCGCTTGTAGGCACCTTGACACCATGAACAAGCTCCAAATTTTCATTAATGATCACAGCATCCGTATTGGTCCCGCCTACGTCAATTCCAATTCTATACATGCTTATGCCCCCCTTTTATCGCTAACTCCTTCAACGGAATATAATCTAAATCGTAGCCAAAATAGCGCGGCCCAACAGTGTTGATGCCTTCTTTGGTTTGCCATTTTTCATGACAAGGTAAGGCTAAAACGCGGATTCTTTTCCCGTATTTTAACGCCTCGGTGGTTACGGGCATCAAGGTTTCTAAATCAACCATACAGATCAGATCGGGCGTCATGGTGATGACACTGCCGTCTTTTTCAGCGATCAGGTTTTCATTTTGGAAATAGATCTTCATAGTCGATCCTGCATCCTGATTCAAGCCTTCCAGAGTTGCTTCCCCAAAGTTAAAGCCGCCTTCTACTTTACGGATGACATCCATCATTTTTCCTTGGAACAGCTCTAGACCATCGATTAATTTAAGTAGCTTTTCTAACTTGGTTGACTCTTCTAAATCGTTACTGCGGATTACTTCCCCGATTTTCTCTGAAAGAGTCACGATGCCGTGAATGCCATGATCTTTTAATTGACGACCGGTAGCTGGGTAAATGCTGATCAATGAACTGGCTCCCATCTCCACTGTTTGTACTCTGGCCAATCGTTCTGTCCATTTGTTGCTGATTGTTTCTGAAATGCCGATATTTCCTTTTTCATCTGTGATGGCCATCGGTGTTGAGGAGACTCCTCCTAGATTAAAGGTCGTCATCTGAAGCTCTGGAAATGCCCGACCCATTCCATCACAATCGACAATCGGAATTCCTTGAGAAGCGGCTACCACAATAGGAATCATGGAATTCACACCGCCTGCCTCCATTGGAAATGTTCCTGCGATTTCTTCGATTCCTAAATAGCGGCTCAGCTTCTGGAAAACACGAAGAAACTCATCACCTTTTGGAAATTTCTCAATCAACACTGAAGGAGCACCCATCATGGCTGAAGGAATAAAGAAGTCGTCATCCTGAACTTCATCTGGAGAAATCAAGCGTACAGGACCGTGTTGCTTGATCGCTGATAGGGCCATCATTTTACCAATATAGGGATCTCCGCCTCCACCTGTTCCTAAGAACGCTGCTCCAACAGCAATATTTTCAATTGCTTCTTCATCTAAATAACGCATTGCTACTCCTCCATTTCCTTTGTATGCATGGTTCTTTTATTTTCTTCTTTGACAAAAAGCTTGTTCCCAACTAGGTAGCAGCCAAAGGATAAGATGATTCCAATCAATGGCTGATTAGGAAATTGCGGCAACGATGGGAAAAAGCCAAACACTACAGGAATTACTGCAATAACTGCACCGATTAACCAAGAAATGATCCCCAGCCAATTGACTCCTGAAACGGGTGCCCAATTTGAAGGTTCGCCTTTTTGGACGACCCAGTAAGAGGCGATCATTACTCCAGCAACTGCCGGAACCATCGCTGATAAGATGGACATAATAGGGACAAAATAATTTAAAATCCCCACAACTGCTAGTAAGGTTCCGATACCACCAGCAATTGCTACGGCGATTTTTTCTTTTTCTTTTGAAATACCAAACACATTAATAATGGCTAACCCGCCCGAAAACGCGTTAATGACGTTTGTTTTCCAAGTAGCCAAGATTAGTGCAATCCCTCCGATCAGCGGTGAGCCAATGTTCATGAACACACTGCTAATATCAGAAGTTTTATTGACGATAGCCAAAATTGCTCCTACAGCGATCATCAATACGCCTGCCGGAATAATCCCAGCACTTGCGGCCTTTACAACATCTGAACGCTTTTCTGAAAACTGCGAATAGTCGCCGGCAATGACTGCTCCTAAGGCAAATGAGCCGATCGTTACCGCTAAGCCGTCAAAAAATGAAAGCTGACTCGTCGGCTGATACGCCTGCAAAAGTTGGTTGCCTTGTCCAGAGGAAAGAGCCTCGAATAGGCCATATAGACACACGATGACAAGATATGGAACCGCAATGTAGTTGATCAGACGAATCAAACGAATCCCATAAATTGCTGTAACAAGCATAATGATTCCCCATATTATTGAAGAGACTGGGACTGAAATATGAATATCGTATAGACCTAAAAGATTAGCAAAGGCTGCTCCTGCGACATTTGTTTGGATACCAAACCATCCTAAGCAAGCAATCGCTAAAATAATGGAAATGATTCGTTGCGATCCGACCTCGCCAAAAACCTGTTTTGCAATTTGAACAGTTGGTTTATGCAGATCCACGCTTTGCGTTCCCTGAAGAATCATAATGACTACTGTAATCGCATATCCGATCAGCCCAACCAACAACGCTTTTCCCAAACTCATTCCCGATACTAAGGTACTGCCAATTAATAAACTCGGGACACAGACCATCGAACCGCCCCAAATAAATGCTAAGCTGTACCAGGATTGTGTTTTATTTTTATCTTCCATATCGTTCCCCCCTTGTATAAATCCCGATTATACGTGAGGCAAAAGCAGATGTCTTTTTCTAAATGAAAAATAAATGAGAATATTTTTTGTTTTTTTACAATGCAAATAAGACTGCCTGCACTATCCAGCAGAGATTGGATAGTGCAGGCAGCCAAGTTCTTCGATCATAAGAGGTTTGAACGACGAACGATTCGATAGACCAGACAAGTAATTGAATATTCATAGCTATCAGAGATTCTCGTCACGTCGCAGCCCAAAAGCTCATTGATTCGCTTAATTCTGTATTTCACTGTATTTTTATGGATAAATAAATATTCCCCGCATTTTTGATAATCGGCATCAGCATCCAACAGAAACGTACATAATGTGTGCATTTGCTCAGTATTCTCAATAATTGGTTGGATGTTCCTTAATACCTCATCGACTTTTACTTCTCCAGAACGTACGCACTCGATTGCTTGCTGAACTTGGCGCACTTCGCTGATTGTAAAATGCTTTTTACCGATAAACAGGGTCGAAAGTTCTTCCTTTAAGCTATTGATCAATTGATAATTTTTTCGAACGTCTGTCGTGTTTCTCAAACGAGGACAAACCGCCAGACTCTCAATTTCCATCACAAACTGACTGCTGCCTAAAAAGTTTTCACTCAAAGCTACCTCCTGCTCGTTGTATCGATAATTTCCTAGCAAAACAATTAATTGGTCCTCCACTAGCTGGACAATACTTGTGTGATAGTACTTGGTTATGTAGTCAAGAACCTCCGCTTTTATCTCCTTTTCTTTTTCAGGTCCCTTCAGTTGAAATAGCCACATTAAATTGATACTCTTGACATCAATGGACAGTTTGTTTGCCAAGCGATACATTTTCTCGCTTTCATCATTCAAGATGGCTTTGACCAGTCCATGCTCACTCACTTCGCCATGCTTTTTCCCCCACAGATTTAATGCGACTTGAATCAGCTCCACCGACTGCTCGCATTCAGCTGGCGTTAGAGGTTCATGCTCCTTGACTAAATATACGTTCAATACGCCATTGTCCTTATGAAAGATTTCTCTAGAAAATACCCAACAATTCTCTTTTTTTATTGGCGCATTGGCATTTCGATCAGCACTCAATAAAAAGTTTGCCAGCTTTAGTTTTGAATTTCTCGGCCATCTTATTTGATTGATTATTTCTCCTTCTTCATCTGTCAAAATAATGTTGGCCCGCAGCAAGTCCGAAAGAGATTTTAAACTCATTTCAACATTTCTAAGGTGCTCTGGTAAGGAAGACGTTTTCTCTAACACTTCATTTACGATATTTTCCGTTGATTTTTGCTTGAGCAACTCGGTCATCACTTCGACTATTACTTCGTTGTATCTCAACGAATAATCATTCTCAGGCATTTTTATGATGACAAAGCCTAGCTCCTCGGCCACATCGATAACCTCTTGCGCCAAGTCATCTAAAACAATGCCGACATAATACAGGATAATACCGAGTTCTCCTAGTCCATGCAGCCGGCGAATTGCTTCACATTGCTTTTCAACATCGTCCTTGATCGTAAAAAAGGAACCAATGACCAGTTCCCCTGCGTAATACTCATCTGGCAGACCAATTTTTTCATTGAAAAACGACATGTCAGATACTTCCAGAAAGGATAAAGAAGTCACGGTATTACTCAGATTCGTCGCGCCACTCACTACTTTCGCTTCTTTCAATGAAGGAAGCTTTAACAATTCTTCTAATTTTACACCCATATAAATTCCCTCTTATCCTTTCTTTTTTTTGGTGGCTGGGGAGGTGATTGCGATCAATTTGATAGTTCAAGTCCTCTATTTTAAGAGAACAGCTTCGTATGATCTCCTCTCGACATGTAGAATCAGTTACCGCTCATTCAGCAAACCCAGCCAATAGAATTATTCTGATTATATCAATTCAAGAATTCACTTGCTACACCCAGTTTTATTATGGTCAAAGTTAATTCAGAAATTGAAGCGAAAAATTCGAGCCTAAATCCCATTACTTCAGAAACAAGAAGTTTTATCCCACAGATCGATTATGAACAGATTCATAGCGATCCGCCAAAATATCGATTAATTGGTTAATACTTATGGGAGAGTGGAGAAGCGTTTTATCTACTGATAAGGTGGATCGTAACTTACCACCAGGAAAATATGCATTATTCATGCTAGAATGATTTTTCGAAATTTGAAGATTTCGAGTGCTAGAAACACGAAAGCCCTACTCGGCCAGGAGTAGGGCTTTTTTTTATCACCAGATGCGACAGTTGGGGCGCGGTCAGGTAGACAGTTGTATTCAGTTGTCACCTCGATCATCTAACCAATGATCGTCCAGTTACAATATATCGGTATCACCCAAGAAGATAGAATACAGCTGTACGAAGTTTGGATTTATGAAGAAAATTTGAGTAACCCATAATTTCCATGTTTTATATTTTGGCTTGTGCTAAGATTCTTTTATAAGGTATCGATGACAGATTGGAATCCAACCGAAAGTGGTGAGTATCATACTATAAATAAAGAAGCAGCTGATTTAAAGTCCCCTCGCAAATAAAAGAATTTCCGATTGATTAATTCATTAGCATCACTTTTATTGATTACGATAAGTTTATTGCCTTTGTCTATTATTCACCCAGCACTTGGATTCGACATACACGTTTTCGAATGCGGTTTTGATCGAAATCAATAAAGTAAATTGAGCCAACAACACCAATAGCCAATAAACCGTCATTTAATGCAAACGTCTCGCTTGCTCCAAACATAGAGGCACGAATATGAGCATCTCCATTCAATAATACTGCTGGATCTGAAGGATGATCTGAATGGGATAAGCTGAATAGAAAATCCTTATGCGCCGGACCAGGATAACGATAATTTGTATTTTCAGATAGCTCTCTAGGTATCAGACGATCTAAAAATGCATTCATATCGACCTGAAGATAGTCATCCCCATTAAAATCAAGATCATGCATAAACTCTTCAAAGATAACAGAGCAGGTTGTGTGCTGTGATTGAACTAAGCATAAGCCGTTTTTCACTCCTGTTTCTTCAACAAATGCTTTTACCTGTTCAGTAATATTATGATACGTCACGCGACGTCCATTGGATTCTAAAATAAGCTCTTTTGTTAAAACTTTCATTTATTAGCTCTCCTTATATTTTGCGACATATTGTATCAATTCCGTCAACGTCTCTTTAGGAGAGTCGGAACAAACAATTCCACTCGTTCCTCCGGTTCCATCCGCTCCAGAATCAAGTGCCTTCTTTACATCCGCTGCGGTGCTTATTCCAGCTGCCTGTAGCACTTTGGTTTTTCGAGAAATTTCTTTGATAGCTAGATTGCATTCTTTCATGTAGCTAGAATCACTTGTTTTCCCTGTACCAATCAAATCAGTGGGCTCACAAACGATGATTGAGGGTTCAAGTAGCGCCACTGCTTTTCCTTCAGTCACTGAGTTTGCACAAACAATCGTGTATAGCTCTGATTCTTTGGCTCTTCTTATTGCTTGTTCCAATTCATGATACGTCATAGGATGTTCTGCATGATTTAAGAAGATCGCTTTAAAACCGGCTGAAACTAAGGACTCGGGAAAAATACGTCCCATACCTTTTCCTTTGGAAATACCATCCATGTGCTGAGCAGTAACAATTAAATTCTCAGTATTTCTTATAATTGGGTGAGCTTCAGTAAATGGAACTGTAAAGAATACCGTCAATTGATAACGTTTTGAAAGTTCATCCGCTGCTTTTGCTAATTCCAGCAGCTCTGATCCAAATAAGTACCCCTTTGGATTCACACAAAAAAATGGTGTTTGAATTTTTTTCATATTCTTATCTCCAAGTTTTAGTAGCAAGCAGGTGATAATATTCTTCCAGTACCGCTTTCATTCCCCGACTCCGAAGATTTTCTAATTCAAAAAGCTCCGTTGGTCGTCCATTATTGATGGCTTTCATTCCGCCCTCGACTATATCTGTGAATATATTGATCTTAGCTATGCCTTCTGTGGCACAACGATGCAAATTTTCTTCTCCCGATGAGGAGCCGCCATGTAATACTAATGGGATAGCAGTTTTTGAAAAAATATCATGTAATGTGTTAAAGCTGATCTTAGGCTTTCCTTTATAAATACCGTGAGCTGTTCCGATAGAAATCGCTAAGGAATCAACATCGGTCATTTCAATAAATCTTTCCACTTCAGAAGCCCTTGTATAGATGGAATCCGAATGCTCATGATCCTCATAATTATCTCCAGCACCTACATGCCCCAGCTCTGCCTCCACAGCCACTTCTCTTGGACGGGCAAACGCTACAATAGCTTTGGTTTTCATAATATTCTCCTCGATTTTCTCTTGAGAAGCGTCAATCATAACTGATGTAAACCCTAAATCTATCGCCTGCTTTATTATCGTCTCGTCTGTTCCATGATCTAAATGCAGCGCTACTGGGACACTTGCCTTTTTAGCTAAGTAGCGACCTATCATTGCGGCATCTTCCAAGTCAAGTTGATCCATATGTGCTTGTGCAAAAGCCAAAATCAATGGTTTATTAAGAGCTTCGGCAACTTCTAGATAAGCTGAAGCAGAACAAAAATCAAAGAAATTTGGCGCAGGTACCGCATAGCCTTCCCTTCTTGCTCGTTGTAGCATTTCCTTTGTAGAAACTAACAATTGATTCGTCTCCTTTTATAAATAGCAATCTTTTCAAGTGACTTCAAATAAGGCATTCTTCTACATTAGCTTTTTGTATAACTCGATAATCTCTTCAATCGAGGCATCGCGAGGATTACCGGGACTGCAAACATCGTTGAAGGCATCTTCGGCGATTTTTGATAAATCTGCTTCTTTTACCCCAAGCTCTGAGATTGTACTAGGAATTCCGATTGCCTTGCTTAGCTGATCAATTGCATCACATGCCGCGTTGCGAACCTTTGTCAAATCCATTTTCTCAGCATCCGAAACTCCTAAAGCTATCGCTATATCACGGTATTTTTCTCCAGTGAAATCTTTATTGAAACGCATAACCGTTGGTAGCAATGAAGCACACGCAACACCATGAGGAATGTTGTACCAAGCAGATAATGGATGGGCCATTCCATGCACTAAACCTAAGCCGACATTTGAGAATCCCATTCCAGCGATATATTGAGCAAGAGCCATTTTTTCTCGACCAATTTGATCTCCTGCAACGGAATCCGGCAAGAAACGACCAATGAGTTCAATAGCTTTGATATGCAGCATGTCCGTCATTTCCCATGCTCCTTTTGTTATATAACCTTCAATCGCGTGAGTCATGGCATCCATTCCTGTTGCGGCGCATAAAGCTTTTGGCATTCCCATCATCATATCGCTGTCTACAAAAGCTACGACCGGAATATCATGGGGGTCAACGCAGACAAATTTACGTTGGTTTTCTTTATCCGTGATTACATAATTTATCGTTACTTCTGCAGCAGTTCCTGATGTGGTTGGGACTGCAAAAATTGGCAAACTAGGATTTTTCGTATCAGCCACGCCTTCCAAACTCACAACATCAGAAAACTCCGGGTTTGTCATAATAATTCCAATTGCCTTTGCCGTGTCGATTGGTGAACCGCCGCCGATAGCTATCATACATTCAGCATTTGATTTCTTAACAAAATCTACCCCATCCTTCACATTTTCAATGGTAGGATTTGGAACGATACCGTCATAAGTGTCATAATGTACACTTGCTTCATCTAACAGATCCATTACCTTAGTTGCAACACTGTGATCAATCAGAGTTTTATCTGTGACAACCACAATTTTTTGATAGTTCCGCTTATTCAATTCTTCAGTTATATGCTGGATTGCGCCTTTTCCAAAATAAGATGTTTCATTCAAAATAATTCTATTGGCCATTTTTTCTCCTCCTTACATTTCAAAAAAGTCTTTGTTTGGGGTTACACCAAATTGCTTAGCCAGAGCCTTGAAATTTTCATCTGTGATCGTTTGCTTCATGCCGCCTTGAGCTTGAACGTAGGTATAAACCTCTGCTGCTTTTTCTGCTGTCTCAATTAACCCAAAGGTTTCATCAATTGTTCTTCCGGCACCGTATACGCCATGGAAGGACCATAACACTAAACGGAAGTCCTTCATCGCTTTTGCAGTTGCTTCCCCAATCTCATTTGATCCAGGAACTAACCAAGGCAAGACTTTGATTCCTTCAGGAAAAACAACGAGGCACTCAGTACACATTTCCCATAACGTCCGAGTAATCGCTTTAGAAGTTATCTCATGTGAGAATGTCATCGCAAGCAAATGTGTCACATGACAATGCATGACTACTCGATTCTCAGGATCAACTGCTAGTCGAGCAATATGACTCATAAAATGAGCTGGTAATTCGCTCGTTGGCAATCCTCCATCACTATATCCCCATAAAAGATCCACACTATGAGCATCTTCAGCTACCCGTAAGATCCCTAAATTGTTCTCAGGATCAGATTGAACATTTTTGAAATATTTCCCTGAACCAGTAACCAAGAAATATTTCCCAACTAATTCTTTTCCATCAAAGCTCATCGGAATATTTCGAATTACCTTTGTTGTATCGATATATTTTTGAACTTCTGCTTCATCTACTAGATAGGTGATATTCCCACCATTTCTTTCATCCCATCCTAAACGATAAAGATTCGATGTTACCTCAATCATTTCTTGAATAGGTCTAAATTGCATGATATTTTCCAAAGCTGTTTCCTCCAATTGAATTTTTTTACTCATTGATTCAACGTGTAGTGACCTTTGCTTAATTCATCCAAGGCTTAATCAATACTTTGTTTGCCTTTCCGCTCTTCATTAGCTGGATTGCATCATACAGATTGTCTAAAGGCATGATCTCCGAGATATATCGTGTAGCATCAATTCTTCCGGAAATGATCGTTTCAAAGGCTTCTTTTACTTGGATCGTATTTGACCCGTAATGACCATAAACCCAGATACTATTATAATGAAGAAAGTTTGTATCGATAGGTGTCAGCTCACCCTTTGGAACACCTCCAAAAAAGACTAACGTCCCATTTGGCCGCACCATATAAACTGCTTGCGTCTGTGCTTTAGTAGAAGGATTAGCTGAAATAACGACATGTGCTCCTTGTCCGTTAGTAAGCTTCTTCACTTCCTCAACCGCATCAACCTTTAAACTATTGATCGTATGGTCCACGCCAAATTCTTTGGATTCTGTTAAACGTTGATCGTTAATTTCAACCATGATAACTTTATTTGCTCCGCGAATCTTAGCAAGCTCTGCTTGGAGACATCCAATTGGTCCTGCGCCCACAATTACAATTGTCTGACCAATTTGAACATTCACATTATCCAAACAAGCGTAGACAGAAGAAAGTGGTTCGGCCATGATCGCTGTCTCAAAGGGAACATCATCTGGAATTTTATAAATGTTTGGCCCCTTTACGCCCCATGATGGAACAGCCATGTATTGTGCAAACCCGCCTTGAATTCTGTCATAGGCCTTCAGATTCTTACAGCTGTGACTGTTACCCGCTCGACAATATTCACACTCTAAGCAAGGAACTGCTGGATAGACGTACAATCTGTCGCCAACGGCAAATTTGGTACATTTCTCCCCCACTTCAGCAACTGTTCCAACCACTTCATGACCATAAATATGTGGATAGTCCCCTTTTCTTGAGTCCGTTGTCAAATTGCGAATATCAGAACCACAGAGTCCAATGACCTCTACTTTAAGTAATAATCCTTCCGCATCGTATTCGGGTTTCTCAATATCCTCAATTCGAATATCATTTGCTCCATACATAAGTGCTGCTTTCATATAAAATTCCTCCAATTAAACTAAGTTTTTATTAGACAAGGATGCTTAGAAAATGCCACCGATTGCCTTGAATAATGCATAAGTAATCCATGTATACCATTGCGAACCTACTGCCAATGAAGTGACCATCTCAGTATCTGCAGGCAATTGATAGCCTACCTGAGCTGCAAGTTGGGTAACGATCGGAGCAGCATATGTTGCGCAGTACAAGATAATTGCTGTGAAAATCACTCCTGTAATCAGTCCTCGGAACAAATTACCTTTTGAAGGTACAATGGCGAATATCATAAAATATGGTAACGCTGTCAAATCTGCTAAAGGCAAGACCTTGTTTCCTGGTAAAATGAATGCCAAAATAAGGGCAACAGGAATCATCAATAGTCCAGTCGTCAAAACGTATGGGTGACCAATCCCCAATGCTGAATCCAATCCAATATATAATTCGCGGCCTTCAAATCTTTTTTGCATCCATTCTTGTGCTGATTCAGAAATCAAGATTAAGCCATCCATCAATAAGGCCACCATTCGCGGCATCAAGACTAAGCTTGCAGCGATCGTCACCGCTGTTTGTAAAATTTGATCTAACGGCATTCTTGCTGCAGCAGCTAAGATACCGCCTACAAACAAGCCAATCAGCATAGGTTCGCCAAAAATCCCTAACTTGCTTTGAACCTTTTCTGGTGTCCATGAAATATTCTTTACCCCAGGGATTCGATCAAACAACCAGTTTAATGGGTAGCCAATTAATGCCCAACCACTAGATTGAATCTGAGGGAATGAGATTCCCTCCAGCCCTAATACCTCATCTAAATCATTTTGAGTCCAGTCAGCAATTTTAAAGACAATAGCCATATTGATCACAGCACTAAGCAAAGCAAGAATCATACTCTTAGTTGTTAAATAAAGAGCTCCTGCAATCATCATTGAATGCCAAAAATTCCAAATATCTACATCCATTGTCTTGGTCCAATTCAATAAGATCATTACAACATTTGTGGCAATAACTGTAATAAAAACAAAGGGAACAATCTGCGTACCCCAAGCTAGAGACGAACCTACACCCCAGCCAATATCAGTAGCTACAAGGTGGAAGTTGTAGTTTTCGACCAACGCCTTCGTCACAGGACTGATAGCCGTCGTCATCAGCGTAGCAATGACATTTAACCCGACAAACCCTACCCCAACTGTTAAGCCTGATTTAAAAGACGCGGAAAATTTATTACCAAAGATTAACCCAAGTACTGTAATGATGAGCGGCATCATCACACTGACTCCTAAGTTGACGATGTATTGAAAAAAATCAAAAATAGCATTCATCTTTTTTCCTCCTTTTTGGATAGATTATTGTTTCAAAATAGAAATAATTTGATCGATCGTTTCTTGTTTTTTTATCCCTGTTAAAAATGCGCGGCCCATAACTACCGGAACACCTTTTACATCGGTTGGTATTTGTGCAGAACTAACAATTAAGTCAGGTTTTAAGGTTGCAACTTTTGATGAAATTTGTTGAACCGTACACTGTTCCAAGGTGTAAGGGATTTTGTTTGCTTCAACGGCTTCTTTCACTTTTTTTGAGATAACAGTTGATGTCGCAATCCCTGATCCGCAGCATACGTAGATTCTTTTTCTTTCCATAGTAAATTCCTCCAAGTTTGTTTATCGTTATAGTTTTTCAGCAATCAATATAAAGCAATCCTTTTCATTCAGCTTTTTTCTATCAGAATTGTAAAATAGCTTTTGTTCAGTACCAGTCATCTTTGCCGCTGGTTTTACCCAAAATTCATTGTGTGTTGGAACTAAAATATACTGCGGCAATTTTTTGCGATACCTTAACCAGCCTTCATATAACTCTTCCATTGAAAGATTTTTCTTCTCAGTGTTTTTCAGATAGCTGTACATTTTTTGAGGCAGATAACGCGACCAGATCAGTTTGGCATATAAAACGATTCCTCCGTAAAGTAAAAATATGGTAAGGAAGAGCCACTGGTTATTTTGGATCACATCTACGATTGATCTACCAAGAGAACCAAGATTGAAGTACAAAACACGATCAAGAATGGGTGCTAACATTTTTCTCACTCCTAAGTCATTTGTTCAGAAAATTCATGGATCGTTTGGATAATTTCCTTTGCATTTTTACTAGTTACTAGCCTCTCCATAAAGGAATCATCTTGAATTAAATCGACAAACACTTGCAAAACTTCTAATTGATCCTCTGCTTTTTTTAACGCTAACATGAAAATCACTTCAACCTGTACATCCTCATCGCTACTACCCATCTGAATAAAAGGGAGCTTGTTTTCTAGAAGAGCGATGGAAACTGCTGGCTCTTTGACATGAATGCTATCCGTATGAGGAATTGCGATTCCAAAATGTTCAGTCTCCAAACCAGTCGGGAAGGCTGCCTCCCTTTCTAATACAGCTTTTTTGTAGGACTCTTTTACTTTATTGTTCCCATACAATACATCTGCTAATTCGCTTATTGCTTCTGTTTTCGTTTTGGCGTTAGAGAAAATTACTAGGTCTTCTCTAATCAAATCATTAACATTCATTTGTCTTCCTCACCTTCACCTAGTTTTAAACTGTTTAATAATTCTTGAGGTGTACTGCAGGTTCGCATATACCGCAGCCTATGTTCATCCTCAGCAATACTCATAATTTCGAAAAGCGCATTGATGTGACTCTCTTGATTTATTGGAGCAATAATAAACACAAAATGAACGCGCTCACTTCTTGAAAAGTTCACTCCTTGTCTAACATGCAGCAATGAAACAGCTAATTCATTAACTCCTTCTTCTGGGCGAGAGTGAGGAATTGCAACTTCATTTCCCAAAACAATATAAGAGTCATCCATATTATGAGATTCGATCATCGATTGAATGTAATTTGAGGTAATTTGTCCCTTTTTCAAAAGAGGGCGGCTCCCTAAACGAATCGCTTCTTGATAATCTTCGACCTGTTCAATAATCTGAACAGCATCGAGTGTTAAAACATCCAGCAAACTGATCTCATGATTTATTTCTTGATCGTATGGATAGTCATCTCTTGTTTGAAAGAGCTCGATAAGCTTCTTTTCTAAGGCTGTGCGATCGTGAACAGTTGAAAAATCTTCTATAGTTGTCATTATTTTTTCTAAGAGTTGCCCCGCTTCTTCCTGAGCACCCCCATTTGTTTCTCGTAATACACGCTTTTTCAATATCTTTAACTCTGATTGACTCATAATAGGTTTTACAATAAAGAGCTTTTCTACATCCTTAATTGGAACAGTTGAAAAAACTACATCTATTTTGCTTTTAATTTTTGAAAAATCTCTCAATGAACAAGGAGGTAAAAAAGTAAACTCCGGGAAAATCTTTTGCAGGAAAGTGTTCAACGTTTGAGAGATCAATATGCCGCTCTTGCAAACTACAACAGCATGATAACTTTCTCTTTCCTTCTGTTCTTCAGACAATGCACTCAAAATGAATAACGTGATGAACAAGAATTCTTCATCTGGAATACTTTCACCGATAAACTCTTGAAGAGGTTGAAAAGCCTCACGAATCAGCTCTTTAAACGCATCATATTTTGGATCAAATTGGATATCTTCAATTTTCATTTTTAAGTTCAAGTGATATCGCATTCGATAAAAGGCCGGCTTCATATGCAGGATCATTCTTTCTTTAAGATCTTGCTTGTCCTTCAACGTTACACAAGCCTTCTTTTCAAAAGTAGTCAAACAATCCTCGATAATCGACGATAGATTTTTAGATAGCTCCTCTGTCAAAATATCTCCAGAGATGATGTTTGTAGTCAGCAGCTGTAAAGTGATGAATAATTTTTCTTGATCAGGAATTTCTTTCCAATTATCAAATATCTCACTAGCTACCGCGTATTCCTTGGTATCTGCCAGCATACTATTGTTAATTTGAAATGACTCTTGGATTACTTTTCCATTTGCTATCCGATAGTTGATAATTGCCAAAATGTAGGGAAGTATCTCAACCTGCTCATCAGAAAACTTAACCTTCAGTGTTTCCTCCGCATCTTCTAAAATCTCATGAAAAATTGCGATCTTATCACTGACTGGCTCAGCAAATTTCATTAACAGTTGATCACCGTTGGATAACTTTCGTAGCGAGCTAACTGTCTCAATCAATAGTTTTCTCAGATTCCATTCATTGCCTGCCAAATCATATCCATGACTGCGAGAATAAGTTAACTCAATTTCATTAGGAAGATGCCTTTTCAAATAACGCAATGATCTCAAAACCGTATTTTTGCTAATCTGTAAATCAATCATGAAGTGATCCAAAGACAAATAACTCGGTTTCGAAAATAAGATTAGCAGTATGATATTGCACCGATCATTCTCTGTGTAAAAAGAATTTGCTGCTGCTTCTGTCCCCTTCGCTTGCTTAAAATGTGCCAATAACTCTGGCGAAAGATAAAATAACCCATTTCTTGTTCGCATAACTTCTGGAAAATTCAATCCTTCACACCAGCCATTGATTTTCTTGATGCTGTAATTTAACTGATTGCGAGTAATGTGGAACTCCTTCATGAGCGTCCGACTATCGACTTGAGAATGGTATACCAGATAGTTCAAAATCCGTTCACTTCTCTTATCCACTTCAATCATCCTTTCATGTAATCTAAATTTTCATCATCAACCCTCTCTTCGTTATCATTTGAGCTCACCCATAGTATAGGTCATATATACAACGGAAAGTATCCGCTTTCATCCCCAATTTTAAGCACCCCAATCAACAAGTTGATGATATTCAATTTTAACCGTAAAATCTCTTCTCTGCTATTTGTTATTTTTACTTCCTTTTCAAAAAGACTTTTGAAGGCACCACCAGCATTCAAATAATTGTTTATAAATAATTGGTATCATCCATATAAGAGATCCCTAAAACAGCAAAAAGACTAATTGGCTGTTAGTAGCTAATTAGTCTTTTGCTTCGCATTTTGTATTATTTTAAAAAGGGCATTCTCTGATATAAAAACGATTACGTGTAGACATTTTCATTTTAAAAAGTATCAGAATTTTAAGTGAGGAATGAGTGTATTATTAGCTTTTTAGGATCAAAATTGACCTCTTTTCTGTCAAAAACGCTGCTTATCCTATTCTTAATTCTGTTAAAAAAAATCATTAATCTGATTTGCCTCCCCCAACGTAAATCATTACTAAAAAAAGTGAAGATAGCAAAATAGGTAATTTTTATGGAGGAGTTTTCTATTTTTCATTATTAAACAGTATAGCCTTCGGAAAAATATGAACGATAATCTAAAAAATAATTTTCAATTAATGAGTCTTGCTTGCTTATCAATTTTTCAGCCAAATCAAATATATATTTTTCAATAAAATTGTACTTCCTACCTATTATCAAATACCCTGTGGCAAGTTCTTGACTAGGGACGATCAACCCTACTGCATTACACATGTTCACTACACGAACAAACCCTTTTTTTCCCTGAATCTGAATTGACCTAGTTTGTTTATCAAAATGTCCAAAAAGTGTTTCTCCAATTCCGTAAACATCAATCGGTCCTTCTTTTGAAACGACAATATCAAAATCGGAAAGAAGCTGCTTTAGCGAATGAATCAGTTCGCTTCTACTCGCTTCATATTTATAGACGAGATTCGTAGTTTCTACAGTTATACACTCATCAAACTCAGCCCATTCATTTTTATCAATCTCAGAATCTACAGCGATCTTTATCTTTTTCTTTTTTAAATTATCAGCTATGAATAATGATGATGCCTGTTTGACTAAATCCAAATCTCTACTGATAAATCCAATAGAAGGGATAAAAGAGATTCCATCTGTTGATGTCTTTGAATATTTCACATAATCTATCCATTCCGATCCGAGATTAGGATGAATATATCCAATTAAATTTAAAGCAGCTGCAGGAGATAGTACCGAGCCTCCACCATCTGTTCCAACCCCAAGATCATTTATTCCATAGAAAACATTTACTGCTGTACCGCTTGATGAGCCTGTCATGAAACGACCTGTAATTGGATTTTTTAAATCTATATCAATGCCTCTTCCTTTGTGACTTGCCTTATCAATCGTGTGAAGATGAAAACCATTTTGTTCCAAATGACTGACAAATGCATCTGGAATCATAGGGACTTGTTTAACGCCCATATAATAGTCAGCTTCTGAATGAATAGTTGTGATGCAATTAGGATAAACAGTTATCACTGATTGGAATAAATTTGCCATTGCCAGACTTGTTTTCAGTGAATACTCTTGAAATCTTTGAATTTCCATACTCATCCCTCCATAAAAAGCCCGATCTAGCTGGTGTATCACCGTAGATCGAGCATATCTGATTAGTTTGAAATTAAATCAGCTAAAAATGATTCTCCATTTTGCGGAGCACCTACATTGAAATAATCAGCAACTGTTGCTCCTACGTCAGCGAGGGTTTTGCGCTCACCAACATATCTCCCTTGAATATCAGGACTGTAAATTAATAATGGAACCCGTTCTCTTGTATGGTTGCTATGACCGATTGTAGGATCGTTTCCGTGATCGGCCATAACAAGTAGGATATCCCCTTTATTCAGATACGGGATTAATTCCTTGATTCGTCGATCACTAAGTTCTAGTCGGTCTGAATACCTGTCGACATCTTCTGCGTGACCGGCTAAATCTGTTTCTTGAATATTCAACGCGATAAAACCATGTTCTATCCCTTGAACTTCTTGAATTAAGTCATCGAAAAGCTTATCTGAATCCACCCCTGGAAATAGTCGTTTACTCTCCGTTTGGATAATATCAGCTACTTTACCCAGAAAAGAAACAGGAATTTCGGCATTATCTAAAATTGTTGGTGTTTGTACATTTTTGTCAATGCCATAACCTAGATGGACCACTTGATAGCCGTGATCATAAACTCCCGATTCAGGAGCATCTACCCCAGCTATCTCATTATTTTTCACCTTTCTTGCCTTTAATAGATTGTCCAAAGTGATCTGTTGTCCTCCGAAAGTGATTACTCGAGACACTTGAACGACCTCTCGAACTGCCTGTCCCAGTTTTTTCAGCTCTTCAAAACTGATTAACGCTAAACAAGCGGATACATTATAAACTTGCCCATAGTCCGTTTCCAGATTATCTCCTACAGTTGCCGCTTCATTAACCACTAAAATTTGTGTGCCTTTTTCTCCTACACGTCTAACCTTATACCCTTGCTTAATAAGGTTTTCTTCAATTTCGTCAATTTTTTGATTGAAAGGTTGGATTAAAGGTATTTTAGGGGTAGTTCCCATGATTTCTTGGTGTCCCAAAAAGGAGTCTGCTCCGTGATGGGCTAAATTGCTGGTTCCATAGTTTGCCTCTTTTGAAAATTTATGGTTGCCTATTTCATATCCAAGAGCGTTCATTAACCCCAATTTTTCAAGCGTTGGAATATGAATGGCTTCATTCTTTTGTATAATATGTCCTGCTGTGCTACTTCCGATGTCTCTTGGACGAACTTCCTTTACATCTTCCATCGCTCCAACACCAAAACTATCTAAAACAATTACGACAAATCTTCCCATTGTTTCACCTTCTAATCAAATTTCCTAGACTGTCATAAATTCCTTCAATTTTTGTTATTCCTTTTTGAATACCAGATACTACTGCTACATCACTTCTAGTGACAAAAATTTGTGTTCGAAATGCCGCGATGACCGTCGAGCCTATCGGGTGTTCTTTTTGAGTTGAAAGATAGTAATCAATATTCTCATCACTGAATGGATTCACATTATCTCTCACTAGAGAGTGGGCATCTCCAATCAACGCAGATCTAAAATGGCCTCTTCGATAGTAGCCTCCGCCATAAAAATAGGCCTGGCCATCTAAATTATGCGAGACTTCACTGACATATACCATTGCTGGTTTTTCGGGCAAATCCATTTTGGCATGCAGAGGGGTTGTGCCTGTTAATGCGTGTCCAGGCTCTCCTTGTGTGCCGCCGATTTCCTTGATTAAAGGAATTGTTTCGTGACAAGTAGCTGATGGAATATTCACCTCTGTAATTTCAATGCCAGCTTCTTTAAATATCATTTTTGCTTTTTTTATCGTCTCAACATTGTTTGTTGGTAATAATTTCGCTTTACCATCAAAGAGAAAACATGGAAAAGACGTTACACCAGCAATTTCAACTAAATCCGTTTTATTTGATAAATGAGCGATACTTGGTAACTCATCTAAGTGAAAGCCGCCAAATTGTCCCTCGTAGATTTGGTCGTCCTTTTCAATGACTTTGACTAAAATTTTTTGTTTGATGTTCAGCTCTACGGCAATACTGATAATTTGCTGCAACGCTTCCAACGAATAGATGGTCATGTACTCTGTCCCATAAAGCATGATCCTTTTTAAAAGTCGCTGCGGAATTTGTACTAAATGGCCAACATTTCCAAGTGGCAGCCCTTGTTCCATCATGATTAACGCTTCCTTGAAGTCCACAACAACAGCTTTTTCTATCCCTGCATCATGAATTTTTTGCGCAACATATGGATTCCGTCCAAATTGCTTTGTCATGTAAAATAATTGAATCCCTTGTTTTTTTGCATCGTTAACAAGGCTTAATGTATTTTCTTCAATTGTGTCAAGATCCAAGATATAGGTATCTGGAAGGAGGAGTCCTTTTTGATGAAGTTCAACTGCTGCATCAATCAAGTTTGGATTTCTTCGGGCAGTGACATCTAAAAACATCCTATTCCTCCCTCAGCATATTGATGATGTGAAGATAAAAGTAGTCTAACTCTGTCTCATCAAAGTGCTTGTTTGAAGTCATTTCTTGAAGGTCTTGCCATAATTCTTTTGAGTGAAGAAATTTTTCATCCGCTTCAATTTCTGCGCGGATGAAAGACTCTAGATCATTGATGGTTTCGTTTTTCTTTCTACGCATATCAGCCATAGCAAGATGCGTTAAAAAAACATCCGCTTGTTGTTCTTCCTCGATGATGTTCTCTTTCAGTAGATACTCTAAAACACTCAAGACATAATCCTGTGTTTCCTGATCAATAATCTCAGAGCTAAGTAATATTGCTAATTTTTCTCGAATCATGCTGTTCCCCCTAGTTACGAATGAACGTTTTTTATTTATTGAAGGATAAATTTCATGGTATATAACCTACCCTTTTTTGGTTTTTATGGAAAAGAGAATAATTTAAAAAAATTAGTACTGAGGAATCAGCTTTCCATCACATACGTCTTTTTGAATGCATAGAATTTTTTTCTTGTCTACGCTTTTTTGGAAGAATGCTTTCATTGAAGAATCATCTTTTTGGGTAATGATTACTGATGTGCTCATATCCTTCTCCATCTCACTTTCAGTTAAGGGAACATAATGTAGTCCTTGATGATTCTTATCACGTATTTCGTCAAAGTTCCAGATACCAGCATCAATTTGTCCCATTTGGAGAGCCGCAATAATTTGATGTCCTTGCATTTCAACATACTCTACCTGTTCATCTTTGATTATCGCTTTTGTCAGTAATCGTTGATCAATTGAGCTATAGTCAATGGCTATCTTCATATTCTTTTCAATCTTCTTCTGATTCTTATCTCGAAAAAGCAAGACGTGCTCACTTAGATAAGAATGTCGACCAAAATTAAGACTAATTTCTATTGGTTCCCCATCGGAAATGGCTTGCTCGGCGGCAAATTTTGAGACAACCGCAAAGCGATACGTTTTATTTGCGATAGAACGGACTCTTTCCTTCGAACCTCGAATATAGGCCAGGTTCAGCTTAATATTATTTTCCTTGAATACGTCGTAAATGCCGGTAGCCAGTCCTTCGTAAAGTCTTGAATAAGGCAAAGTCATCGTTCCAAGAATCGTATCTGATAAGGCGTATTCTTGCAAAATGCTGTAATCAATTTCTTCGATGAAGGTTCCCATATGTCCGTGACTTTTTACTTTGATCGCTTTTATTTCCTTCAAAAATGCCCAAGCATTTTGTACGGTTCCCCGAGAAACGGCGTACTTATTTTGATATTCCGTCACACTCAGTACCCGATCACCCTTTTTTTTCTGTAGTAGATCGGAAGCTAAATAGTTAACAACAATTCCTTTTTTCTTTAAAAATTCTTCTCCCATAGAAACTCCTCATTCTTTAAATACTCGCCATGGCCTTTTTTAGAATATTGATAATAGTATCGGTTCCTGCTCTATTCGGATTGATCCGAATCATTGTATCTTCCGCAGCAGGGTCAGCCTTTCTAAACGTTCCTGACACCCTATAAACCAGCGGTGCAAACTCATATTTCGATTCTGCGCCTACTGGATTGGGTAAAGCGCCAAATTTTGTTGCTGCTTCAATTATTTTTTTAGCATATGGTTTGGTAAGCTTCACAACAATCACTTTTGATTGCGCGTTAACGATAAATGCCGCTTCCAATCCTTCAATCTCATGGCGATTGATTCTATCGCTGACTTCTTCACTAACCTTGGCTGAAATCGCTAACGATACTGGCGCATAAATCATCCCTCTTAACACATCTAGTGATTCATGGCCTTGAACCTGACCGCCGCCTGAGTAGTTCTCTTGCTTTAAGCGTTTGATCGCACCTCTAGCTCCAACGATACACCCTATCCCTTCAGGCCCTAACAGCTTGAAGGTCGAAAAACAAGCGAGGGTTGCGCCAAATTGTGAGCCGATTCCCTCAGTTTTCAAAGCTGAGTAATTGTCATCCGTCACAATCGGTATTTTTTTATTCATTGAGCGAATATGTGAGATCAATTTTTTCAGATCATACGAATCGTCAATTTTTTGACGGGTTACTTGAATTAAAATTCCATCAACTTTGTTTTCTCGAAGTACCTCTGTCACACTATTAAAATCATTGAAATCCGCATAAACTAAATGTATACCCAGCATATCAATCGAGACCTGAGTGGTTGGATAGACCGGCGCATCATGAACCAGGATTGTTTTTCCTGTTCCAACAACCGCATGTAGTGCAAGTCTAATCGCATTCGTTCCTGAACCACGTACTAGCATAGCCGCTTCAGCATTGAAAAAATCAGCTAATACTTTTTCTACTTTGTTGGTCATTCTTGGTTGATTTAATTCTTTTACTACTCCGAGATCTCCTCGAGTTAAAATTTCGTCACCAGAAAAATAATGTGTAATTGAATCAACCAATTTAAATTGCAAATTCGTCGCTTCTTCGATTGTTAAACTTTTCAAAGGAAATGCTTCCATAGTGTCGATCCACTCCTAATTCATAAATGTTTGAGGATTATATTGAAGCATTTTTTTGATAAAGTGTTCAGAAACACCTGTTTCAAGTGCTAATGGGACAAACTTATCTAATAAGTAGGAATAACCAATCCCACCCTGATACTCCAAATTTGATTTCCGTGTAATATCCATTGAGAGAAATACTTTATCGTCGTAGCCTCTTTTTTCGATTTCTTTTAGCATGGTCGCTCGTAATAAATCTGGTTGGTAGTTTTCTTTCCCAATTGTGTCAAATTCAACATACACTCCTTGGTCCAGCATATGCAAGATGTAATCGAAATTTCCTGTTAAATCAACGTGTCCAATGACGATTTTTTCTAAATTTGCCTTTTGCGCTTTGAAAAATTCAACCTGTTCATGCCCATAGGTTCCTAAAGTGGTATGAGTAGTGATTGGAACTCCAGTATGTTTTTGAGCAATCACTGAAGCAGTAAAAACTTTACGTTCACGCTCAGTCATGGTGTCTTTACTTGTTCCAATCTCACCAATGATTTGCGCTTTAATTGATGTATCCGCAATTCCCGTTTCGATTTCTTTAATCATGAATTCTGTCAACTGATCGACGGTTGCCTCTGTTACGAATTCTGGAAGAAATTTATCCTGATAAAATCCAGTCGCTTGCACGACATTTATCCCTGATAAATCAGCGACTTTTTGAACATATTTCGGATTTCTTCTCATATCCATATTCGTCACATCAACAATATTACGCACGCCTTTAATATACATTTTTTTGTATTCTGAGACAGTTTCATCGAAACAGTTTAAATTGGTATCATCAGTATTTTTTAACCGTGATAAATCAATTGTTGTGTGTTCATGCATGTACGTTATTCCATCAAGTAACATCTATTTTGACTCCTCCTATTTTGTAACAACGGGAACAAATAGTCCAACTAGGTACAGAATATTTACGATTACACCTAAACTGATTGCTGCAATTGGTCCAACAGCTAATTCTACTACTGGCTTCTTCGCTTTTCTATTTAGCAGCATCAAGCCAATCACCCAAAAATAGCCAATTCCTGGTGCGATTTGCTCCGAAGCCATGGCCCCGCCAACTAATAACGCAACCTCGAGAACCTTATTCATGGCTGTACGGATGTGCTCCCCCATTTCGCGAATTCCTGGGAATTTATCTAGTGCTTTTGCCATTAAGCTTAATAGTTGAACTTCCACAAACATCAATAGCGCGCCCACAAGGAATGCAACGATAGGATTTCCATGTAATAAAATCCCTGCTACAAATACAAATGTTGTACCGGCAGGACTATACACACCTGTAACGATTGCTGTAGAGAATACTAACGGAATGAAGCCGATCCCTCTAGCAAAAGCTGCTAATGCTGCTTCACTCATTTTTCCTTCTGAAAGTAAGCTAAGAGAAATGGGGTCTCCTGCGATAATCATCAAGCTTGTTGAAGCAGCGACTAAACCGCCAGTGATAGAAAGCCATATCCAGTTTTTCTTAATTCGATTCACTCGTTCTAAAAAAACGCTGACGAGGCTTTCATTTGAGTTGCTGCCATCACTTTTTACTTGAATAGCATAAACAATCATAAAGATCATGCCAACAAGTAATGACATCCCTTCAGCGCTTAACGTTAACGTCGCGCCTTTTCCTAAGTCAAATGTACCAAATCTTTTTACAATAAACAACGTTAACAAGGTCGCACTAAATGAAATGGCCCCTTTTTTGAAGCCATGCTGACTTGCGATAGCCACCGCAGGAAAAATACTGAACCCAATGACGACTGGAGAGCCTACTTGAGAAAGTGAGTCCATAAAGTTTATTGGCATCATTGCGAATAGATCAACCACTGCTTGAAGTCCTAGAACTAAGCCGACACCGTATACTGCACCAACACAAGCAGAAATGATCATACCGGTTTTTCCTTCTGGAGCCCACGAACCGATGATGTCTGTCATTAGTAACACACTATGCACCAAAAGAATTGATGCGCCAATTGAAACAGGTATTCCAAATCCAATAACCAAACCAAAGCTTAATGCAAAGCTCGTAGCAGCGATTTCTTTTTTCCCGATCTTGCCTTCTAAAAATTCTGGTACGATCGGTCGCAGGCCGTCATTAAAAACAGCAATGCCTTTATTCGCTAATACCGCACACAAACCACCCAGTAACGCGATTGCAGCTAATTCAATAATTTTTGACGAATCCATCTTCTTTCCTCCGTTGTCTTTTTATTGTTTTTTAAGTTCATCCATAATGATTGGAATCACTATTTCTTTATGTTGCGCTGTAAATCCAAACGCTTGTTTTCCAGAACGAACATTCTCACGAATCTCTTCTTCTGGCATCAATTTCCCCGGCATTGAAACGGTTACACAATTGTCATGTCCTAGTAAAGCTAACGCCATGGCTAACGCACCGCCGCCTCCTGTATTGCACGCTCCAACATAATAATCAGCCTGTCCATTTTTTACCGCCATTGCTGCTTCCAAATCACTTTTGATGTCAATTTCGTATTGATTATCACCAAATTTTTCAACCAGCTCCTTCACTTCTGGCTTGTCAATCTGTCCACCTACTACAATTTTTTTCATGATAGCTCCTCCTAATTGAATATACATTTTTTTGTATATTGGTAAGTAATTAATAATTACAAAATGATTGTAACCGTACTCACCAACAAATGCAACCCCTTTCTTTTAGAAACAAAGTGATCAAATTGTCTGAAACGATGTCTTTAACGCGCTTCTTAAAATTTTGCTGAATCAACTGTTTGGTGAAAACACAACTGGAGCCGCACGTTTGCAGTCAAGCAACTAAGTAATCTCTAGCGATTTTTCACGATGTTTACTAGGGGATTTCTATTTTTTAGGGCTAGCTTGATTATAAAATTTGCGGAAACATATCCTGAACGACTTTTAGAATGTATAATAAAGGTGATCGCGAGGTGTAGCATGTGTGTTTAGAAAAATATACCAAAATAATTGAAGAAATGTATACCCAACAAGAAAGTGAATCCATGGACGATAAAGTAGCAAATTCTGGGATTCGAAATATTCGCATGGCTGCCGTTATCAACGATTATCTCCAGCGTATTTCAGGTTCAGAAATTATCGTGACTGGCGGATTATCTATCGAATTTTATACTCGAGGCGGCTACAACACTCAAGATATTGACTTCATCACCCCGGCTGAAAAAGAATTGGCGAAGGTTCTGGAAGATTTAGGCTTTAAAAAAGAGGCAAAATATTGGATTCATGAAAAATTGGAAATCGTCCTCGAATTGGTAGCGAATATTCCCTTCGATGGTATCTATAAGGAACCCTTATCTTATACCACTCAAGATGGATTTAAAATAAATTTTAGCAATGTAAATGATATGCTAATTGATCGAATCAGAGGTTTATTGCATTGGGGCTACAAGGATTATGGTAAGTGGGTATTGGAATTGCTTGAGCTTCATTATGAAGCACTGGATTTTGATTATCTAAATGAACAGTTGAGCGATGAGGAACGGGAAATTTTGGATCAGTATGTTGCACTTTATCAAGATGGAACCTCATTGGAATTTATTAAGTATGCTATAAAACAAAAACTTGAAGAAAAAAACATCATCTATTCTGAATATGAAAAGACTAACTTATATTATCTTGCATTTCCTTTAAATAAAGAAATTAGTAAAGACATTGGTCCTTACTTTGGAGTATTATTGGAACCAAACTTTGATATTCTATTGTATAATGAAGAAAAGGAAACCCTTGAACCTGAGGATAATCTATCTATTATTGATTTGATTAAGGCCTATGGGGAGCCTTTTAGAACTATTTCAAAAATACTTGAGGAGGTACTAAGCAATGGTTGACATAAACACAGAAAAAATACTGAATACATCCATTCAAGAGCGTAGAGAACGCTCCGCTGCCTTCCTTACCCTCTTGAAAGTCAAAAAGAACGAACACAAGTCACGTGACCCTAAAAAAGCGGAACTGCTTAAATCCTTTGAGGATAAACGTGGCGGGTTTAAGATAGGGAATATCTAAAATAAAAACGACGCTCTTCTCCTTTTTGTGAAGTGACCCCCAAATGTTAGACTTTTTTCGGAGTAGAGAAATCTACTCCGTTT